>JAAGKN010000772.1_pt1 | contig 91106 bp, 77 predicted proteins | sample 6206371 | NCBI WGS metagenome assembly JAAGKN01 (sample SAMN11533720, study PRJNA540317) | gut metagenome | isolation source: fecal pellets from male and female animal of same cohort | host: Peromyscus leucopus | place: USA:CA | collected 2017 | reverse complement strand
AAGTGACCATCAACTATGACAAGCTTGAAGCTGATGCAAAATGGGATGGCTTAAACCCAAATCGGTCATTAGAACGTCAATTTGTATAAATCATCTGCTTTATATTGCCTTTTCCTCCATTTTTGCCCTTCTCTTCGCCGTCTTGCTTCCCGTTTGGTCTTGCCATAGCTCGCTATGCCTTCGACAAAACGGTTGCAATACGCACGAACATAAAGGCAAAACGGATTGGAAATCTAATGACCGATTCGGGTTTAATGGTTGCCAAAGGCCGGACTCCGTGGCGACGGCATTCGATAGTGCCATGATCCTTATGGACGAAAGCCCGGAGTCTGCGTTGGAGGTCTTAAGGGACATAGTCCCGAATGATTTGAGAACCAAGGAACAGCACGCGCGCTATGCTTTGCTTTATAGCCAGGCATTGGACAAGAACTTTATAGATGTCGACAGCGATTCCCTCATCCGTTTGGCCGTTGACTACTACAAGGACAAGGATGATGTGTGGTCCAAATTCCATGCCTATTACTATTTGGGACGCATACACGTCAATGCCGGCGAACCAATCAAAATTCTGTCATATCACTCTGTCTTAGCGACTTGATAATGCTTTGCATAACAAGTCATCGCAAATAGAACTGCTGGACGCGTCCTACGAGACGGTATATTCCGATCTGATAACATGCGTCTCCATGCAGAACGTCTGTGTCAGAGAGGCGTTGCGTCAACCAGTGGTGACGGCTCAGAAGGATGTTCTCGATAGGGAACTGAAGAGCAAAACGCACATACTGCGTATGGAACGCCACATACGCAATGCTGCATGCAGAGCATGAACCTCGCATTCGTCTTATTGCTTCCATCTGTCGGAGAATATGTACTGAGTTCCTGTAATGGCGTGTATGAACCGATGTCAATCTCATACAAGGTGGACAAATAAAGGAAATCCGAGGTAGACATGAAGCCTCCGTATTGTTGAGGCGAAAAGCAAAGAAAAACGTTAAAAAGGATTACTGTAACAGTGAAGTACTGTCTTAAAGAGGCTTTTTGACAAAAAATACGACAAAATTCATTTGTTGTATAGTAAATTTTTATAAATTTGCGACCAGTAATCATTGTTGGTGCTTTTGTAACTTATTGCAGATTACCGATAAGGTAGGGGTTAAAGTATATGCGAGATTACCGACTTCTATGAGGATTCTTGTTCAGAACTCACATAGTTATAAAGTGAATTTAATGACAGATGGCAAAATTATATGAACGATAGTCTAAAACAAGAAAACAGCATAGTAGCAGAATTGCAACAAGAAGAAAGAACAGGTACATGTACACACTTTCCGATAGTATCTGTCTGTATGCCGATGTACAATGCATCGAAGTATCTTCGTGAGTGCATAGACAGTGTTTTGGCTCAAACGTTTGAAGACTTTGAGTTTCTTATCGTTGACGATGGTTCTACTGATGAGAGCGTAGAAATAGTCCTGTCGTATCATGACGATAGAATAAGGCTCATCCGAAATAATCATGATTATATAGGCTCACTAAACCTACTGTTGGACGAAGCTCGTGGCAAATATATCGCCCGTATGGATGCGGATGATGTAATGATGCCAGAACGATTACAGGTTCAGTATGATTATATGGAGTTACACTCTGATATAGACCTTGTCGCTTCCGGAATGAACTACATAGGGGACAGAATGGATGCATACGAGCCGTCTGTAACAAATCGCTGCCTGACCCCAAAAGACTTGCTTGCGAATTGTTGTATAGCCCATCCTACAGTTTTTATAAGAAACAATGTTTTTAAGAAGCATGACTTACGGTATCGGAATGGGTATAAGTATGCAGAGGATTATAGATTATGGGCAGAAATGCTCATGTCCGGGTTGCGTTTAGTTAATATAAAATGTCCACTAATACATTACCGCATCTCATGTAGCCAGATTAGTTGTGTGAATAGTGATATTCAGGCCAGTGTATCAGGTAAGATTCAAAATGAGTTAGAGCATTGGATAAGGGCGGCAGAAGAGGCTGTTGCAAAAGAATCATATGATTTCCCAATCAGTGGTAATAAACTGACATTGGTCATCCCGTTCCTGAATGAGGGGGAAGAAGTTGCCAATACAGTGAAGAGTGCAAGAGAACATGTCGGGAACAATGTTGATATCATAGTTATAAATGATTGCTCGACAGATGGGTATAACTATGAAGACGATTTGAAAGGCCTAAACGTACTCTATGTGAAGAATCGGATTAGTATTGGCGCAGCTGCCTCAAAAGATAAAGGAGCCAGATTGTCTACCACACCATATTTTATTCTTTTGGATGCTCATATGCGTTTTTATGACAGGCATTGGTTTAATCGGTACATTGAGGAGTTGGAAAAGGATGATAATAGGATTTTATGTTGTCAAACAAGATGGCTTAGTAAAAACAATGGTGTTGTAAAAGAAGGGAATAAAGCGGATACAAGAGGTGCCTTTCTTAGATTTGATGACATCGTGCTAATGCCAGGAATACATTGGGATAATTATGAACACAATGGACATCTTGGCGGTGATAAGATTCCTGCTGTCTTGGGGGCTACGTATGGGGCAAGTAAAAGATTCTGGAATAGCATCAAAGGATTACAAGGACTTATACATTATGGATGTGAGGAAGCATATATGAGCATAAAGGCATATTTATTCGGAGGATGCTGTTCTTTTCTCTCTGATGCTTCTATCGGGCATATATATCGTGAGGCGGCTCCATACCAAATGTATTACGAAGATACTGTCTACAATAATTTTTGGATTATGCAAACACTGTTCCCGACATCACTGTGTTGCCATGCTACAAGTAAATGCCTCCAGTATTATCCGGAAATGACTCAAAGGCTGCTTGGACGGATGGCAGAAAAGAACGAACAGATACAAGAATTGAAATCATATTATCTAAAGCAACAAAAAAGGGATTTTTCATATATATTGGATATTAACGACCAGTTTATTCCGGAAGAAGAAAATGAGATATTGGAAAAGGCTAAAATGTTGCCGGATATTTTACATTTTGTAATATCGGACAAAGGCCGTGAAGTTGGTGTCTACCATGGCATTATGGGGAAAATTGTTTTTCTGTGCAATGCATTTGACATTAGCAAAGAAAGTACTATAGATAACCATGCCACAACTCTTTTGGTGCATATTGAGAAAACGATAAATAATTGCTACTGTTGGAATTTCAAAGATGGATTGTCTGGAATTGGATGGGGGCTTATTTATCTATTCACACACAATTTTATAGATGACGTGGAAGACCTGCTCGGCTTTATTGATCAACGGATAATGTGTGTAAATGTCAAGCGGATTAAAGATGATTCATTAGATGAGGGAATAGGTGGAATTCTCGCTTATGCTATCGCACGTTTGGGATTTTGTAAACGCGAGGGATTAGTCATGCCATTCGATGATTGTTTTATAAATGAATTAAGGGAGAGAGCTGCATTGATTACAATGCAAGACAAAGTGCGTGATTACCGTTCCCATAGTTATGCCAGCCAACTGCAAGAGTTCGATCCTGATAATTCGGGATGGCAAATTCTTCGCCCGGAATTATGGGAAATATTTGATTTCCCGAGCAGCATTAATGAAAATAAGGCAAACTGGAGTATATCTATGCGCAATTGTCTCGGGTATGGCCTATTTGTACTTATAAAAATTCAGAAATTATTAAATATACAAGGCATAAAGCATGAAGTTAAGTTGCTATAACTATGAAGAGGACAACGGGAGCAATTACATTTTGTATAATTGCAGAACCGATGAATTGTTGTTTCTCAATGAAAAGCTGAAAAAGCTATGGCAGGATAATTCTATGTCATCATTGGAAAGAATCGGGGAAATTCACCCGGAGTTCTTTTGCTATCTTGTCAATAAGGGGTTTGTTGTGCCCGATTCAGTGGACGAGCAAGCCGTCTTTCTGTCAAAACTCCAAGAAGAGGATCGCAGAGAGGACTGTTTTTCCATCATTGTCAACCCTACATTGGATTGCAACATGAGATGTTGGTACTGCTACGAGAAGCACCTGCCTAAAGCCTATATGTCTAAGGAGATAATGGACAGGATTCTAAAGCTGGCCAAAGACAAGATTTGCAATCCCAAATTAAAGAATCTTGCTATATCCTTTTTCGGCGGAGAACCGTTGTTGGCATTTGATGATTGCGTGTATCCTCTTATTTTGGAATTGGACAAACTGTGTGTACGTGAGAACAAAATGTTTACCGTATCATTCACATCGAATGCGTTTTTGCTAACTGATGACATGATTGCAAAGTTAGAACATCTGCATTTGGCACGGCCTATAAACTGGCAGATAACCATTGATGGTGGGCGCACCCTGCACAATAAGACCAGGCATACTGTCGACATGCAAGACACCTACGATACAATAGTGGCTAACATTCATCGTCTTCTTGCCGCCAATATGCAAGTATCAGTTAGATTAAATTATCAAAACAAGTCAATGCTGTCTTTTATTGACGTAATTGATTCATTCAGAGAATATGCCGGACATGATGAATGTAGACTTAGTTTCTGCTTTCAGCAAATTTGGCAGGATGCCACACATTGTGGGAATACAGAAAAATATGTAGATACATTGCTTGATGTAAAAAAGACATTTAAGGCAGCCGGGCTTCGTGTGGTTGATAATACAGACATCCCTACACGTTGTTATGCGGATAAACCAAACTGCGTGGTAATCAATTATGACGGGAATATATATAAATGTACGGCGCAGGATTTTAAAGAAAAAATGTCTGAGGGATATTTAGATGAAGATGGTGAAATTCATAATAATTCAAGATATTATGAACGGATGAATTCTAAATACGCTAACAAGCATTGCCTCTCCTGCAAAATCTATCCTCTTTGCTTTGGAGGCTGTAGCCAAAAGTTGTTATTTAATCATGACCAATGTTACAGAAATCTTGACAATCACGGGATAATAGCAGTGATACGCCAGAGAATACAGCATTTAGCTGGGTTTATCAATAATAACTAATTTAATCATCATTAAAATGAAAAGAACGTTTCTGATGAAAGCTCATTTAGTTGAGTTGAAGCGAGAAATCCCTGAAATGAAGATTTCTCAAGAAGAAGGACTCTCTGGTGGGTTCCTTGGTGTCTCAATGGCTCCGGAAGAAGGCCCTGTTGCCAACAACAATTATTATCAAGGGTGCCATTGTACCGTTAATACTGTTGCTGGTTGTGGAGCCCCCTCCACAGCCACAGTCACACCAACAGCTACTGTGACTCGGACGATGACGATTGTTATTCCTGTACCGTCCCTCTAATCCATCTTTGTGCTAAGGATTGTGCGAACTACAGCAAGGCTGCATCAGTTTGCCTATTGACCTTTCTGTGCTTTGCACAATCCGTAAAAACAAATTGTGAACAAAATCCCAAACACTAAAAAACATTTGGTTACGGTATTCTTTGTGTGAATGAATGACTAAAAAACTCTACCAATTGTGCTCAGAATTCCTATACCCCAACAGAATCTCTACCAATGCAGAAAGGAATATACGTATCTTTAAAATTCATTATAGGAATTTTCTTTTGTTTTGTGCTTTCATCGGTGAAAGCGCAGGAACGCCCTTTGTTGGAGTTTAGTCGTACAAAGACCAATTATGTAGTCTACGGACAAGTTCAAGACTTTATTACTCGCCAACCTTTAGCTGATGTAAAGTCTCAGATTCTGTCAAAAGATAGCGTGCTCCTGTTCGAGTGTACTACAAATCCCTACTCCGGCATGCAGAGTATGAGTCTCGCTTTCGTCTTGTTAGTTCCCTCAGCGGGAGAGTATGTGTTAAGGTTCAGTAAGGACGGGTACGAATCAACGTCAGTTCCGTACAAGGTGGATAAATTGAGGAAATCCGAGGGTGCCATGAAGCACAAACCTGTATTGTTGAAGCGAAAAGCAAGGGAAAAGACGTTGAAAGAGGTTACGGTCAAAGCCACCAAAGTGAAGTTTTATTTGCGTGGTGACACCTTGGTATACAATGCAGATGCCTTTCAACTGGAGGAGGGTTCTATGCTTGATGCCCTGATACGACAACTGCCCGGAGCGGAATTGAAGGATGACGGACGCATCTTTGTGAACGGAAAACTGGTGGAGAGCCTGCTGCTTAACGGTGAAGACTTTTTCAAAAAGGACAGGACTATTATGTTGGAGAACCTGCCTACCTATATGGTGAACAAGGTGCAGGTGTATGAGAAGGAAGGACAGACCAGTCGGCTGTTGGGAAAGAACATCGGCGACCAAAAACTGGTGATGGATGTACGGCTGAAGAAAAGCTACGAGATAGGCTGGATGGGCAATCTGGAGGCCGCAGGTGGGACACACGAGCGTTATCTGGCGCGTCTGTTTGCCTTGCGCTTCACAGCACACTCCCGTCTATCAGCCTTTGTCAATGTGAACAATCTTAACGACAGGCAGCGTCCCGGAGTAAGCAGCGAATGGATGCCTGCCATAAGCGACGGACTGAGCACGACACACAACGGAGGTGTGGACTACCTCATCAACGATCGCCGACACAGATTCAAATTGGAAGGAGATGCTATAATAAACCACACCGACACGCGGAACGAAGAGCGAACCACAAGCCAATCCTATCTTCCTAACGGAGACGTATACGGGAGGAACCGTTATACGGCATATGCACACAGCCTGAGCGTTAACACCAACCACAACTGGAATTTTTACAGCGAATGGGTAAACATTGCATTGCAACCAACATTTTCTTTCTCCCAAACCAGAGGCGACAAGGCCAGACTGACGGCCATGGCCGAACATGAATTATTCTCCAACGAGACGCTGGATACCATCCTTGCCCCTAATGTAAGTCAGGACAAACTGGTTGGCATCATCAACCGGACACAAAACCAGCAAAAGTACAACGGCCACGATTTAATCACGGGTATGCAGATGCAGGCCAGCATAAGACTTCCACATACGATGGACAAGCTGATGGTGGAAGCTCGCGGTTACTATACCGACCACAAGCAATACAGCTATGTCCATAAACTTTACGGCTATCCGAAGGAAACTTCCGACCTTGACTTGCGAAACGAATATGGAAGAACCGGGATTAACAATCATTCCGCGGCAGCCAAACTCACGTATGTAAGCTGGGCTTTGGGACATAATTGGACGCTGATGCCCTCTTACGAATATGCCACGGACTATACGGCACAACGAAATCGCCTCTATCGCCTGGATTATCTGGAACCGGATCCATCCGACTGGCCTGCACTCGGTGTTTTGCCATCTGTGTCCGATTGGATGGTGCAGACTTTCGATCCTCATCATAGCCTGTCGGCCATAGCGCAAAACAATTATCATGTGATAGCGTTGAAGATGCACAAAGAAGAGTTTTGGCACAACCAATGGCGCTTTGACTTCAACTTTCCTGTCAGCATAGACAGGAAACGACTGGAATATAACCGCCCCGCCATTGTGGATACTGCCTTTGTCAAAAATTTCGTTTTTTTTCGCCCGTCGCTCAAGGCGCATAATCGTTGGTCCCGTCAATCAGAGGACGGACGCCTATTGTCCACACACGAACTTGACTTGGGTTATGAAATGGGAATGGAACCGCCCTATATGAGTTACTTCGTTGATGTGCGTACCGACGACAATCCCCTGCAAGTGTATACGGGAAACGGCAACCTTGGTGTCATGCACAGGCACAAGTGGAGCGCAGGATACAAATGGCAGAACACGGAAAAGAAGCGGTTATTCTCGTTCTCGGCAGACTACCAACTCATGCAAAACGCTGTGGCAATGGGATACACATACAACCGTGAGACAGGCGTCTACACCTATCGGCCCGAGAACGTGAACGGAAACAGCACCATGTCCAGCCGATTGAATTTCTCTACACCTTTGGACAAACGCGGACGTATGATGATGGATTTGAACACCGACGTCTCGCACCTTCACAGCGTGGATCTGAGCAACGAAGACGCTGACGAGACTTTCAAGAAAAGCAATGTCAACACGACATATCTCACTCAGGGTATCCGTCTTAACTATGCCATCAGCAAGGTACGTGTCACAGGAAAATCATCGGTGACATATACTCACCAGGCATCCGGACGTGAGGGATTTATACCTACCGATGCCGCTGATTTCAATTACGGTTTGTCACTGGTGACGGATATTCCGATGGGCTGGCAACTGTCTACCGATGCCACGATGTACAGTCGCCGGGGGTATAACGACAACGAGATGAATTCCGACAATTTCGTGTGGAACATCCGTGTGACCAAGAAGTTTATGAAAGGCAGGCTTAATCTGATGCTGGACGGATTTGACATTCTGAACAATATTTCCAATGTGCGCCAGACCATAAATGCCCAGGGGCGTACCGAGACGTGGTACATGTCCCTGCCACGATACGGCATGTTGCGTGTGGTATACAAGTTTAACATACAGCCGAAGAAGAAAAGTTGATCAGCATGAAGTTCACCCGTCAGTTCGACCAGATGGACTGTGGCCCTGCATGTATCCGCATGGTTGCATCGGCTTACGGCAAGGACTATCCTTTGTCATACCTTCGTAAATTTGTTTGGATGAATGGGGGCAAAAAAATATATACCTTGTATTGGCTAAACCACAAAGCAATACTATGAAAAAGATTCTTTTGCTGTTTATGGTCATTGTACTCATAAGTAATCCTATCGTTTCAGGAATGAACCTATTGTCAAACGAAGAGCCACTACTACGATCTACAAAGTATCGTTTTGTCTGAAAAGAGAGCACCCGATGGCGGCGTAATCCCTAAACACACACAAAAAAAGTTCAAATTAGTTTATTGTTATTCCATGCAAAAAATCGCATTACTCATTACCCTTGTCATATTATCATCAATCACAGCCAATGCAGAAAGCCAAGACAGTCTTTACATTATGGGATGGCCTAAAGATGCCTTTACTGCCGAACCGGTTATAGATAGCACTTTGGTAGAGCTACTGACATTGGATAGTGTTGTCATGGCCACTGCCGCCCCGACATGGAACGAGCGATACCGCCCAAACTCATCTTTTGCCTTGAAGGTAGGAGTACGTTCCGGTGAGTTTCTTGTCCGTGTTACGAACCCCAAGTATGAGACAACAACACGGAGGTTCACCCTGAAAGCAGGAAAACGTGAGACGAGTTATAGCCTTGGCACAGTGAAGCTGCGGAAGAAAATGAAAACGACACAGCTTGGCGAAGTAAGCGTAACCGCATCTAAAGTCAAGTTCTATACCAAGGGCGATACACTCGTGTACAATGCAGATGCTTTTAATTTGGCAGAGGGCTCCATGCTTGACGCTCTGATAGCGCAGTTGCCGGGTGTGGAACTGAAGCGCGACGGGCGCATTTTTGTCAATGGCAAGCGTGTGGAAAGCTTGTTGCTGAATGGAAAAGACTTTTTCAAGAAGGATCGTTCAGTATTATTGGATAATCTGCCGGCATATACGGTGCAAAACATTAAAGTGTATGACAAACTGAGCGATTTTGAGGAATACGTAAGTAAGCAAACCGGACATAAAGTGAGCGACGGCGAATATGTCATGGACGTTGTATTGAAACGTGAATACCAGATAGGATGGCTTGTCAACATGGAAGCAGGAGGAGGAACACACGAACGCTGGCTGGCAAGATTGTTTGCCTTGCGCTATACTCCGCGGTCAAGAGTGACATTCTACGCCAACGCCAACAACACGCACGAGAGCCGTAAACCAGGAAACAACGGAGATTGGATGCCGAGCGAAATGGGCAATGGTTTGACCACAAGCGAGACAGGAGGGGCGGACTATAGGATAGACGACAAGCAGGGACGCTGGACAGTACAGGGTGATGCCGCAATATCACATAGTTCAACTGTTGCGGAAACGCGCATGGAACAGGAACATTTCCAAAGTCTCGGAAATACATTTACACGTGGCAGACAGTTGGCAGACAATACAAATACCAACTTCAGTACCAACCACAATTTTCGTTTCAACATGGGACCGGAAAATAACCGGCATGCTTTGGAACTGCACTTGCGGCCTAACTTCAATTTCAAAAGAAACAAGAGTGTTTCCGAATCTCTTTCTGCCGAATTCTCTGAAAATCCTTTCGAACTTGACAATTGGGAATCGCTATTTTACGGTACAGAGGCCAACAAGTCACTGACTTCAATCCTAATAAACAAGTTACAGGACAAGCAGCGGAGTAATACCACTAATACTGACGGGGGACTGACAAGCGAAGTGTTTTATTTCATCCCACATTCACCAAACTACATGATATTCACTGCCGGTGTAAATGGCAATAACATCCAAAGCAATAGCTTCAGCCTCTACAATCTGGAGTACACCGGGCAAAACGATCTGCGTCACCGCTACTATGCCCGACCGGCCAAACACATAGATGCAAACGCGGGTATTAGTATCACAACTCCGTTCGACAAGGCATATGAATGGCTGGCAACGACACGCATAGATTATAATTATTCGCACGACAAGAAGGAAAACTCACTGTATCGTCTTGATTGGATAAAAGAAATGGCGGATGCGGAAATAGGGACACTTCCATCGACACAGGATGTACTGATGAGCGCATTGGACAAGGCCAATAGCTATCTGACAGAAGATGAGAAACATTGTGTTGCGGTTTCATTTGACGGACGTTATGATAACAATATCTATAGAGATGATAAAAAATATGCGCGTTTCCGCTTTACTTGGAAGGCAGGATTGACAATGCAAAGAGAACTCTGGAACTATGACGGTGTGATACTGAGACGCGACATCCGCACGTCATGGCTGCCATCGCTTGAACTGGAAGTGCTGCGCAATACACCGGGCATGAGCAACGAACTCGAACTACAATTGAGCTATAGACAACAATTGCCCTCGATGTTCTCGCTCATGGGATTACGTTTTGACAGCGACCCGCTTAACATCAACGAAGGAAACCCTGACTTGCGCAACACCGATGTGTTCAGGGCAAGATTCTTTTACCGTCCGGGACAATGGATTTCAAAACACAAAATGGGATTGTCGGCAATAGCAGACGTACATGTGTACCGTAATGCACTGGCCATGGCACAGACATACAATGCGACAACAGGGGTGCGCACATTCAAACCGGAAAATGTCAATGGCAACTGGAATGCTATGATTTATTTCGACTGGTACAAACAGTTAGGTAGCAAAGGCTTCATGCTGAGAGCATCGTTGAATGAGAATTTTTACAATAATGTAGACTTGATAGGTACAGAATCACAAACTCCACAGCGTAACACGGTAAGAACCAACTATCTTTCACTACCTGTCAGGGTAGAATACAGCCGTAAGAAAATACGCGTAGAGGCAAAGACACAGATAGCGTGGAATCATGCAGAGAGCAAGCGTGAGAATTTCCAGACCATCAATGCCGCAGACTTCAACATAGGTGTGAACGGCAATATCACAATGCCTTGGAATCTGCAATTGGCTACAGATCTGACATACTTCAAACGTTTCGGATATGTCTACGAGGCAATGAATAAGGGCGATTTAGTATGGAACGCGCAGTTGTCAAAGAGCATTGTCCACGGGAACCTTGTCTTCTCGCTCATAGGATACGACATTCTGGGACAGCTCTCTAATATAACATACACTGTAAACGCACAGGGAACAACCGAAACGTGGCGTAACGTTATACCACGCTACGGCATGTTGCGTGTGATATACAAATTTCACAAACAGCCGAAGAAGAAAAGTTGATCAGCATGAAGTTCACCCGTCAGTTCGACCAGATGGACTGTGGCCCTGCGTGTATCCGCATGGTTGCATCGGCTTATGGCAAGGACTATCCTTTGTCATACCTTCGTTCGCTTTCCCATCTGACACGCGAGGGTGTGAGCGTGGCCGGCATACGCGATGCTCTCCAGGAAATAGGTATGGAGAGTGCTACCTTTGAGATGACCCTTGAACAGCTGCGCGACAAGTGCCCGCTGCCAGCCATCCTGCATTGGGAGCAGAATCATTTCGTGGTGCTGTATGACATCCGTAAAAGCACATGGACGGGAAAATGGAGGTATTGCATAGCCAATCCGGCCTATGGTAAACATGCCTTTGCGGAAGACGTCTTTTCCGAATTCTGGCTTAATGGCGACAAGGGTGTGGTCATCGCCATAGAGCCTCAGGACGAGTTCTTTGAGAAGCGTGTAGTCAAGGAAAAGCACAGCCTGCTGCGTTTTGCTCGGAAATATGTGTGGCCGTTCCGTTGGGAGCTGTCGCAATCGGCATTCGGCATGTTGTTCGGCATGCTGTTGTCGCTCGTTACGCCATTCCTAACGCAAGCCATGGTGGACGACGGTATCGGCATGCGCGACATGGGACTTATACTGAATATCCTCTTGGCTCAGGTATTTATTTTCATCGGCACATTTCTCATGGGGCTTATCAGCAGCCACGTAAGTCTGTACATGAGTACGCGTATCAATATAAACGTGCTCGGCGATTATCTGACCAAACTGTTGAAGCTTCCGATGACTTTCTTTGACACAAAGAGCGTGGGGGACTATCAACAGCGTCTGGGCGACCACGGACGTCTACAGGGCTTTATGACTTACAGCACGCTGCAGACACTCTTCTCTATAATATCCGCGCCTTTTTATCTTGCCATCATCGGATGGTACAGTCCGGTTATCTTGTGTGCGTACCTGCTGCTGACGGGGTTGAGTACGATATGGATGACTTATTTCTTTCACCATCGCAAGGCCATGGATTATGAGCAATTCAAGATTAATGCGGAGAACCAGAACAAGCAGTACGAACTGATGTCCGGCATCACGGACATCAAACTCAATGCTTATGATGACTATAAGATGGAAGAATGGCGTGTTTTACAGGAACGCAGTTACAGAATGAGCGTGAAGATGCTGAAGTTGGGACAGATACAGGACACCGGCTTTACTATGATAGGACAATTGCGCAATATCTTCATCACCTGCTGGATAGCTGCCGAAGTGGTGGACGGAAACCTTACCCTTGGCATGATGATGAGCATTTCGGCCATCATAGGACTGGTCAATGGCCCTCTTTCGCAGCTCATCAGCTTCCTGCAGCAGTTCCAGGATGCCAAAATCAGCTTGGAACGTTCAGAGGAGGTCCATCTTTGCGCGAATGAAGATTCTGCCATGCAAGAAGAGGTACCGACAGATACACCGCTGGACATAGAGGTGCGCGGTCTTACCTTTTCCTATACCGGGAACATCGGTCAGCCCGCACTGCAGGACGTGTCTCTGTCCATCCCTGCCGGCAAGATGATTGCGATAGTAGGTGAAAGCGGCAGCGGCAAGACCACGTTGATGAAGCTTCTGCTGAAATTCTATGAGCCTACCCGTGGGTGTATCCTTTTGGGTGGACAGCCACTGGCTGGCTTTAGCGCCAAGTCCATGCGTATGGCATCCGGGATTGTCATGCAGGACAATTTCGTCTTCTCCGATACCATCAAGCGCAATGTGATACTGGGCGAGGATGAGGACGATGCCCGTTTGAGGGAAGCCTTGTCCATAGCCTGCCTTGACGAGTTTGTCGGACGTCAGCCTCTGGGGGTGAATACCAAGATAGGCGCGGAAGGCATTGGAGTGAGCGGAGGAGAGAAGCAGCGTATCATGATAGCCCGTGCCGCCTATAAGCGTCCTGCATATCTGATGCTGGACGAAGCCACATCCTCCCTTGATGCCGAAAACGAGAAAAAGATCACGGACAATCTTGAACATGCTTTCCAAGGACGCACGCGCATCGTGATAGCGCACCGTCTGTCCACTGTAAAAAACGCCGACCGGATTATAGTCCTGCAACATGGGAAGGTGGTGGAGGAGGGCACACATGCCGACCTGACAGGCTTGCGCGGCTATTACTATCGGTTAATCCACAACCAGCTCGAACTTGCTGCAGACTAAAAACACGAAATACAATGGCATCATTATTTCAGCGTCTGGTTCTTCGTTACGGTGTGTTTTTCCTGCTTGTATTGATGAGCGTGGGAATGCTGTATTTCATATGCAGTTTTGAGCTTCACACCAGAAGTTCCATACATCTCTTTCATGACGGGCACGACAATTCGTGGTATGGCTACATTCCTGAGTCGACAAATATCTCGTATCGCCCTTGTGATACATTGATTGTGGAACAGACCACCACAGGAGGTAGTATGTCTTTCATTGTGGAGGGCGTTGTCACTGAAACAGGAATGCTGAGGCTGAAATTAAGCCTCATTGGAGATTGTTCTCGAACTGATACCTATATCCAAGGTTTCATCCATGTGGGGAAGGAGAAGATAAAAGACAAGATTCTGAACAGGAGCCTGCTATGATTCCGGTCCATGTAGTTTGGCCGTCATCTTTTTGGATGGAAGGTTGGATGGAGATGACGGCTGCTATAAAGAGATGCGAATGAGACTCAGTTATCTGGAGAATCGTTGTTCAATACCATTTCATTCACTTCGCCGATATACTGCAGAATCTCCTCGCGCCCCATACGGGTTTCGCTGCTGGTAATGAAATAAGGAGGCAGTTCTTCCCATTGTTCGGAAAGTTCCTTCAAGTAATGTTGCACATTATCGGCAAGGCGTCTTTTGCTTATCTTGTCCGCCTTGGTGAATACAATGGCAAACGGAATGCCGTTCTCACCAAGCCATTCTATGAATTCAAGGTCTATTTTCTGTGGTTCATGACGCGCGTCTACCAGCAAGAACAGCACGGACATCTGTTCACACCTCAAGATGTAGGAGCTGATCATCTGTTCGAACTCTTTTTGGGCTTTCTTGCCACGTTTGGCATAACCGTATCCCGGCAAATCCACAAGGTACCATGGACGGTTTGCCGCCGATGACTGTTGTTTCCCGTCAGCAGGCTTGTTTATCAGGAAGTGGTTTATCAATACTGTCTTACCGGGCGTGGCAGACGTTTTGGCAAGTTTGCCGTTGCCGGTGAGCATATTTATCAATGAACTTTTACCTACGTTGCTTCTGCCTATGAAAGCATACTCCGGCAGGCCGGTGGCCGGACACTGTTCCACGCGCGCACTGGATATGAGATATTCCGCGGTTTTAATGACCATAATGTCTGTAGATATTGAATTGCAGGTTTGATTACCAGTTATAGCCGAGACCAAGCGAGAACCATTCACGCATCATGAGATACCCATGATCACCTTTGTAGGAGGGACTGCTGTCGTCAAATTTGGGATTGGCGAACAATGTCGCGTTCAAATACTTGTTGATGGCGAATTTGAATGTATTTTCCCACTCGATATTGGTGTATTCAAAGTTGCTTATCCAATATATTCGGCTGTTCCAGGAGATATTCTTGGCTATCTGCCAATTGTAATTCACCGTGATATTGGGGCCGAACTTGTGATAAGCATGCTTGCCCTGCTCCACACCGTATCGTGTTACCAGTTCGTCATGCTTGACATATCGCATATTGTAAGCGCACGGAGCCAGATAAGCATTACCGTTGAATTTATTGTTCTTTGTCGCGAACTTGTAATCAAGACCAACGGACACGGTCATGTCCATGGGGGAGAATATGGCCGTTCTCAGGTTATTGGTATTATCATCGTAAGCAGGAACTATCTGCGTGGATACCTGCACTTGCGTAGTGTAATACAAGGTCTTGTAAGCCTTGTATCCCAGTTTGGTGGTAAGGCGCAACAGGTTATTTGTGGGTTTCATGGAATGGTACTTGTCCGATTTGCTTGTCGTCTGAAAACCAAGCTGGGCTTCCAGTTTGTTCTCCCACTGTATCTTCTGCTTGTTGTCGTAGTTGGCGTTCAGGGTCAGGAATCCCTGCATGGCATAATTGTTGTCACCGCCCTTGTGCCAATTTTCGGAAAAATAGTTTTGGGTAAACTGCAAGGAGCCAGAGCCGGGAAATTTCCAGAAATTAGGTTTGCGTGTGACCAGTTCCACGTTTTCATCCAGTTCCTTGTCAAGATTCACAGTCACCACCTTGTCGGATAGTTTCGTGTCCGATGTCAGAGGTTGCTGTACGTCTTTCCTAAGTGTGCCGGCCTGTTTGATGTTGGAATCAGTCTGGACCACCAACCCCGGACTGTTGACATACATGTTGGCAAAGGCATCGTTTACCAGATACATACTTACAAGATGCACGTCCTCGGGAGCTGCATCCAGGGAAGTTGAAAACTGCTGCAAAATCGAAGAGGAGTAGAATGTTGGCGGCAAGGCCATCCGGAGGCAGTAAGCATCCGGATGCTTTGGAGATACCGGTGTCAATAGGCGTGTCTGGCGTGTCCGTATCAGTTCCGTCATCTTTTGGCCATATCTGTATGCTGTGGAATCAATTCCATATCGCCATACTATGCGCTTAGACAATTCGGCACTGTCTGTCCTCAATGTCGTTTCGCCATAGTATCTTGTGCTGTCATACTGTCCGTGAGCATACACGGATATGGCAGATAAGGCCAAAGCCAAGAACGGTATATATGCTTTATACATGGTTGATGGTCTACTTCAAAAGAGATTATGGTAGTGTTGCTACAATACGTATCAAGTACAAAGTTATAACATTATTTTTACTTTGCCTGCCTTGCCGGTATCGAAAATCAACTAAGGAGGTATATTTCCACATTATTATGTGTTTTCCCATGCGAGCATGCTATCCCGTACTCACGTATCCGCACTTTCACATTCACGAATTCATGCGCATGAATTCGTGAATTCTATGGTGTGAATTCGCGAATACTCAGTCTGTCTCTCACGGGAACGTCAAAACGCCCCCCCCAAAAAAAAATAGGGCATATCAATATTTACAAATACCGGCATGAATACGAGGTATTTATGTTCATCGCAACAGGGTCAAACTAAATTATAACATGTTTTGTTTGCACATTCGCCTGCTTCTTCGTACCTTTGTATGCGTATTTATATGAATAATAAACACACACTAATTTATGGATAAAAACACTATTACGGGCTTTGTGCTCATTGCCATTGTGCTCATCGGCTTCAGCTGGTACAGCCAGCCTTCGGCAGAGGAAATAGCTCAAATGAAGGAGGTTGCACGTCAGGACAGCATAATGCAGGCACAGCAATTGCAGGATGCACGACAGGAAGAAGAGAGGAAAACGCTGGAATTGTTGACTAAAGCTCAGGACAGCACATCACTGTTTTTTGAGTCACGGAATACGGCAGGCGAGGAGATAGTTCTTGGCAACGGTCTGCTCAATCTCGCTCTGAACACACGCGGTGGCAGCATACAGAGTGCCGAACTTACCCAGTACAGGAACCAGCAAAAAGATAACGTCCTTTTGCTCCGCAACGGACTTAACTTTCTGGGTTATACCCTGGCCGGCAAGGGAGAGAACATAAATACCCGTGACTATACTTTCAAGGCAATCAACCGTACGGACACTACGGTGACTATGCGTTTGGGCAACGGAGAATCTCATCTGGACATAAATTACACTCTGGTGCCCAACAGTTATGTGGTGAAAATAGGTATTCAGGCATGTGGCATGGATGCAGTGTTGCATCCTTCCACACGTAGTATAAGTGTAGACTGGCAGAGTACAGCCGCACAGCAGGAGAAGGGATTTGCTTTCGAGCAGCAGTATTCCACTCTAACTTATAAGGAAACGGACGGTGATACCGAAAAGCTTTCAGAAACCAAAGAGGAGAGCGAAAATGCCGAATTGCCGGTGAAGTGGGTAGCCTTCAAGAATCAGTTCTTCAGTTGCGTGCTTGTCGCGCCTGACAGCTTTGGCAATGCCCTGTTCAAGAGCGTCCCATGTCAAAAGGGTTCCGGCGACCTGAAGAAGTACTCGGCCAACATGGACTGCGCTTTCGACCCCAGCGGTGCAGAAGTAACGGAACTGAACCTTTATCTTGGTCCCAACGACTTCCACGTCCTTAAGGAACACGACAACATCATTGCGGCAGACAGGGACTTGGAACTGGAAGACCTCGTGTATCTCGGATGGCCTCTGGTGCGTATAATCAACCGTTGGTTTATCCTGCCATTGTTTGACTTCCTGTCTGGTTTTGGTATGAACATGGGCATAGTGCTCCTGCTACTTACGCTCATAGTGAAGGCTGCGGTCTATCCCACTACCCGCAAGAGTTATCTCAGCGGTGCCCGCATGAGGGTGCTCAAACCACAGGTGGATGCACTCAATGCCAAGTATCCTAAACAAGAAGATGCCATGAAGAAGCAGGCCGAGATGATGCAGCTCTACCGCGAGTACGGAGTCAGCCCCATGGGTGGATGCCTGCCCATGCTCATGCAGATGCCCATCTGGATAGCGTTATTCAACTTTGTTCCCAATGCCATAGAGCTGCGCGGTGAACGCTTTCTGTGGGCGGACGACCTGTCGGCCTATGATTCATTGCTCAGCTGGAATACGGACCTTTGGCTTATAGGCGATCACTTGAGCATCTTTTGCCTACTGTTCTGCGCCACCAACATTGTCAACACATGGATTTCCATGCGCCAGCAACAGAGCCAGCTGTCAGGTGAACAGGCTCAACAGATGAAGATGATGCAATATATGATGTACTTCATGCCGCTGATGTTCTTCTTTATGTTCAACAATTATTCCAGCGGCCTGTGTTACTATTACTTCCTTTCAGGCCTTACCAGCATCCTCATAATGTGGTTCCTGCGCAAGACTACCGATGACAAGAAGCTGCTTGCCCGCCTGGAGGAATATCGTGCCAAGCACAAGAATGACTCCAAGAAGCCCGGTGGCATGGCTGCCCGTCTGGCGGCTTTGCAAAAGCAAATGGAGGAACAGCAGAAGAAAAACAAACGTTAATGCATGGCACAGCCACCTCTCGGATGGTCTATGAGGCGGATAGAAAAAATCACTAATAACAGATATTGATATAAGCCCCGGAGATTCAGTGTACATAACGCATGGCCCCATGCAGGTCTGTGCCACGTCACCAAGTCTTCGGGGCTTGTATTTTATAATACGTTTCGGCATTATTACATACACATTATTTATATAAATACATGAACAAACTATTAACTGTAACTATCATGTCGTGTTCTCTTGCTGCTTGCGCACCCAAAGGCACCAACGATGTCATACAGGACAATCTGATAGGCAAGACCACGGAATTTGCCGATTCGGCTCGCTGTTTCACTCCGGAGGTCATGTGGCAGATGGGGCGTATAGGTGCCTATCACATTTCGGCAGATGCAAAGGAGGCCATTTATGGTGTCACTTACTACAGTGTGGAGCAAAATCGCAGCCGTTCCGTCATTTATGCCTCCACGGCCGACGGACAAGGCGAACCGTGTCTGCTGACTACTTCGGCTGGTTCAGAGATTTCCCCATCTTTCATCCCCGGTACCGGCAAGGTGGCGTATCTTGCTCCCGGAGCAGGAGATTCGGGTACCATGCAACTGTGGATGATGAATGCAGATGGTACCGACCGTTGCCAGATTTCTTTTGAAACCTCCGGTGAAGTGCAGGACTACCTGTTCTCGCCATGTGGCAAAAAGGTCATAATCATCAAGGCCATAGACCACGAAACTGCCATACAGCGTAGAGAAGCCGATCTTATGCAATCTACAGGTATTGTGGCCAATGACCTTATGTACAAGCACTGGGACCAATACAACCGTAGCGTTCCACATCCATTTGTGGCTGATTTCGATGGCAATAGAGTGGGAGAGGCTAAAGATTTACTTGAAGGTGAACCATACGAGTGCCCCATGCTGCCATTCGGAGGAGTGGAGCAGCTGGCATGGAGTCCCGACAGCAAACATATAGCCTACACATGCCGCAAGCTGTCCGGTGTGGATTATGCCATAAGTACGGACAGCGACATATATCTGTACGACCTCGAGAGTGGTGCCACCACCAATATGTGCAAGCCTAAAGGTTATGTCCGCCCGGCCTGCGACCCCACACGTTCATTGCAGCATCAGGCTGTCAACCGTTTCGCAGAGGATGTGAATGCCGGTTATGACCAGAATCCTCAATTCTCTCCCGATGGCAGATACATAGCATGGAGCAGCATGGAACGTGACGGGTACGAGAGTGACCGTACCCGCTTGTGTGTTTATGAGTTCGCTACAGGCAAGAAGTCTTATGTCACCGAGTCATTGGAGACCGGTGTCAACGAATTCGCATGGGCAGGCGACAACAGCACCCTCTACTTCTCTGCCGTGTGGCATGGACGCACCAACCTGTATTCCACCAATCTGCATGGTGAGGTCAAGGCAATTACCGATGATGTGGCAGACTACACGTTGCTTGGCGTACACCCTAATGGCCGTCAGCTCCTGGCCAAACGCCATTCCATGAGCCGCGCTGACGAGGTGTTTCTCGTGACGATTGCCAACGGGCAGACACAACAGCTTACCCATGAGAATGAAGCCTTCTATGCACACTTCAAGTTTGGTGACGTGCGGGAGAGATGGATAAAGACTACTGACAACAAGGACATGTTGGCATGGGTAATACTGCCGCCTGACTTCGATCCTGCCAAGAAGTATCCAACTTTGCTCTTTTGTGAGGGTGGCCCGCAGTCTCCCGTGAGCCAATTCTGGAGTTACCGTTGGAATTTCCAGGTGATGGCATCACAGGGGTATATTGTCATTGCTCCCAACCGTCGTGGCCTGCCGGGCTTTGGCATGGAGTGGCTCGAACAGATTTCCGGCGACTATTCCGGACAGTGCATGCAGGACTATCTGTCTGCCATAGACGACATTGCCCGGGAACCTTGGGTGGATGCAGACCGATTGGGTGCAGTAGGTGCCAGCTTTGGAGGATACAGTGTGTATTGGCTTGCTGGCAACCACGACAAGAGATTCAAGGCATTCATTGCTCATGATGGTATCTTTAACACCCAGCAGCAGTATGTGGAGACTGAGGAATTGTGGTTTCCCAATTGGGACATGGGGCAGGCACCGTGGTATAAGGATGCCAATGGCAAGCGTGCCAAGGTATTCGAGACTTCACCGCACCTCTATGTCGACCGGTGGGATACGCCAATTCTGTGTATTCACGGACAAAAAGATTTCCGAATAGAATATACTCAGGCCGAGAGCGCATTCACCGCAGCCCGTCTACGTGGTGTCCCGGCACAACTGTTGCTGTTCCCGGATGAAAACCATTGGGTATTGCGTCCACAGAATGCCATCCTGTGGCAACGCACTTTCTTTGGCTGGCTGGACAAATGGTTGAAGGACCGCAGAACACAGAACGCATAATGATTTAACAAACATAACCTAAATGAAACGACAAAGATTAAGCGATTCTCCGGCCATGCGCTGGACTGCCCTCATCATCGTGTCAGTGACGATGATGTTCGGCTACTTTTTTACTGACGTAATGTCACCGTTGGAACCACTGCTCACAGCAGCCAAAGGCACGGAAGATGGCATGGGTCTCGGGTGGAACTCTTCCGAATATGGTTGGTTCTCTGGTGCCTATGGTTTGATGAACGTCTATCTTCTACTTCTTTTCTTCGGAGGTATCATACTGGACAAGTTCGGAATCCGCTTCACCGGCATGCTGTCCACATCAATGATGTTCTTCGGTGCGCTCATTAAGTACTGGGCCGTGTCAAGTGATTTTGGCGATGCCACCATCTGGGTTCCATTCGGAGGAGACGTGCAGGCACAGGTTGCTTATGCAGGACTTGGTTTTGCAATATATGGGGTAGGATGTGAAATTGCGGGCATTACGGTGAGCAAGGTCATTGTGAAGTGGTTTACCGGCCACGAATTGGCTTTGGCCATGGGTTTGCAGGTTGCCTTGGCACGTATCGGCACAGCCATGGCTTTGGCCGCGTCACTGCCAATGGCCAAGGCTCTCGGAGGTGTAAGTGCATCTGTAGGACTGGGAGCGGCCTGTCTTTGTATAGGCATGATATCATTCCTGGTTTATACCGTAATGGACAAGAAGGAAGACGGGGCCGTCTCTGCTTCGCCCGAAACTAAGAGCGATGATGACGGTTTCAAGTTCTCGGACCTTGGCATGCTGTTTACCAACCGTGGATTCTGGTACATCACACTTCTCTGCCTGATGTTCTATGCCGGTGTATTCCCGTTCCTCAAGTTCGCCACCAAACTGATGGTCTTCAAGTACGGAGTGGATTCCGAACTGGCTGGACTTATTCCTGCCATGCTGCCATTCGGAACCATTTTCCTCACTCCCTTTTTCGGTGGTATATACGACAGGAAGGGACATGGTGCCACACTCATGATAATAGGTTCCGTGCTTCTTACAATGGTGCACTTTACCTTTGCCATGCCTGTAAGCAGCGTGGTGTTGGCCATAGGTGCCATGATTGTGCTTGGTATTGCTTTCGGTCTCGTACCATCTGCCATGTGGCCATCCGTTCCCAAGATTATCCCAATGAGGTTGCTGGGCACTGCCTATGCCGTCATTTTCTATATCCAGAACATCGGCCTCGCCATGGTGCCCATGTGGATTGGTTCCGTCAATGAGAAGAACACAAGTACGGACACAGGCTTTATCGACTACACTGAGTCCATGACCATATTTGCAGCTTTTGGTGCCGTAGCCATTGTCATTTCCATTCTGTTGCTGATTGAAGACAGGAAAAAGGGATACGGCTTGGAGAAAGCCAATATAACTTCCGACTGATGTCGCTTGGTCGCCTTGTATCTCATTACATAGAAGTGTAATGAGATACAAGGCGATAGTGATGCCAGCATAAAACAAGAAGAGACCTCAAGGACTATTTATGTCCTTGAGGTCTCTTCTCGTTATGACGGTAGTGTATTACACTCCATCACCAAGGGTAGGGGATTATTCTGCTGCTTCGGCAGATGCCGGACGTGCAATGCCGTCTGCAATACAACGTTTGGTCATACGTTCTATGCGCTTCTGCGTGTCTGGATGTGAGGAGAACATCTTTTCGATATAGTTACGCTTTGTCGTGCTTCCGCCTTCAAGATTCATCAACTTCTCAAAGGACATTACCATGCCCCAAGGATTTTTTCCCTTAGAGACCAGGAAATCGTAACCGCAGTTGTCGGCTTCATTCTCTTGTTTCTGCGAGAACTTTGCACTCATCAGCGAAGTGCCCAAGGTGGTAAGCTGTGATTCGGTCAAGGTAGCGGCTTTGCCACCGGTAGAAGCAACAACATTCTTGAGGGCACCGGTAAGCAGTTCGTTCTTAAATGCATTCTTGGAATGACGTTTCAGCACGTGTCCGATCTCATGGCCTATAATTCCTAACAACTCGTCATCGTCCATGATATCCATCAGTGCCGAGAATACACGCACGCTACCATCCGGACAGGCAAAGGCATTGATGTCTACTACATGATATACCTTGAAATTCAGTGGTATGCCGTCAGCATCGGTAATACCGTCAGTCAAGCGTCTCAAACGTTGCGTATAAGGATCGTCTTCGGGAAGTACGGGATTGTTCTTGTCCATCCACTCCACTGATTCCTTGACATAGGTTGCCATTTGTTCGTCAGTGAGTGTAAAGGCTTTGGCGGCCTTCACGGCTCCACCAACTGCCTTGTTCAGGTTGAATTGTGCGTAGGCGGGGCTGCCAATTATAAGTACAGCAGCCAAAGCAATTGACTTGGAAAAAGTTTTGTTCATAGTTGACATGAATTATATTTATTGTTATTGCCTGGATCCATTGTCTCTGTAGCCTGTTAGAGATGGCAGAGCATGGTGCAAGGACATTGCAAATGCAAAGTTATGAAAACTATTGGCAATTGCAATGTAAAATGGCCATAAACAAAATCAACAATTATGCCTGTACTTGAAAAAGGAGAGATTTATCCATGTCATCAGTCTCCGTTCGGTGATGGAGACATACGTGTGGATAACCCTCTCCTTATCAGATGATTTGACGCAAAAGTTTGAATCGTTATAATTCCTTTTCTGTCAACTTATGATATGATCTTATGCCATATATAGTGATGATGCAGAAACATATAAGCGGGAGAACGAAGGAAACGTTCACGGCCGGATGTCCGGCTACGGTCTGCATGTCTATGATTTTTCCTTGCAGTGGAGGCATGATTGCTCCGCCTACAATTGCCATTACCAGAAATGCCGCCCCAAGAGAAGTATCCTCGCTGTTCACGTTCTCCAATGCGATACCGTAAATGGTAGGAAACATGAGCGACATAAAGGCCGATATGGCAACCAGACAATAGAGTCCGTATTCACCGACAATCAGTATTGTACCAACGGTACACAGTGCTGCGCCGATACCGAAGATGGTCAACAAGAGGCGAGAATTGAGGTATTTCATGAGGAAAGTGCTAATGAAACGTCCGCACAAGAACATTACCATGGCAAATATATTGTAGTTCTGGGCTGTGGCTTTGTTGATACCGAGGTTATCTGCGTATTGGATGATAAAGGTCCATACCATTATTTGTGCAGCAACGTAAAACATCTGTGCAACCACTCCTTCTCGATATATACTGTTATGCCATAGGTGATTGAGAGTGGTTTTGGCAGAAACATTCTTTGTTCGGACAGAAGCCTGTGGCATTTTCCTAAATGCGATAACAAGGAACATGGCCAGTACCACGATGCCTAAGATTACATATGGGTTGCGGATGACTTCCAAATCATGTATGCGTATGTCGGCTTTCTCGGTTTCGCCAAGTGATGCAAAGATCGTCTTTCCTGTGGCATCTCGCACGTCGGACAGAAGGGATGGCAGCACAACGAGGGAGGCTACTGCCATGCCGGACAGGGAACCAAGCGGATTGAAGGCCTGGGCCAGATTTAGACGCCTGGTGGAGGTGTCCTTGGAACCCAGGGACAGGATAAACGGATTGGCCGTGGTTTCCAGGAAAGCAAGTCCGAATGTGAGAATATACAACGACAGACAGAAGAACAGAAAGTTCTGCATGGATGCCGCCGGTATGAAAAGGAATGCGCCTATGGCATAAAGCCCCAATCCAAGGAGTATGCCGCTCTTGTAGCTGAATCTGCGTATGAACAGTGCCGCTGGCACAGCCATGGTTGCGTAACCTCCATAGAATGCGCACTGTACCCATGATGCTTCAAAGGCAGACAATTCCATGACTGTTTGGAACGCTGCCACCATAGGATTGGTGATGTCATTGGCAAATCCCCAAAGGGCAAAGAGGAATGTGATGAGTATGAATGTAATGAGATACTTTCTTTCTACAAGTCGTGATTGCATAGTTTTATATGGTAGGGGGGGGGATTAGTATAAATGAAACATGCGTTCCATGAGTTGCCATTTCTCTGCCGAAGACATTCCGGCCTTTACCAATTGAAACTCCGCCATGTAGTCTTCCCATTCAGACTGACGGGGAAGTGTGGCCAAGCGTGCCATGGCAGTGTCCCACTCAAAGTCAAGCGGCGTTTCCACTATCATGAACAATCGTGTGCCAAGAATGTATATTTCCATTTCCAGTATGCCCACTTCGCGTATGCCTTGCAGTATTTCCTTCCAAGCATGCTCTTTACTGTGCCTACGACGATATTCTGCTATCAGTTCTGGATTGTCGCGAAGATCCAGTGTCTGGCAATATCGTTTGACGGGTACGTGATATTGCTGTACGGGGTAACCATTGTTGGATTTTTCCATAAAATATAGTTAGTTTAAGGTAATTAGGGTTAGTGCTGTTTAGGTTCAAATATCTTGGGAGAAACGCTATGGCGTACTATCTGACGAATTTCGGCCAAGTTGGACACCTCGCCAGCTGCCATGGCTTGCACCAGAATGTTACCCATGGCCGTAGCTTCCACCGGGCCTGCCCATACTGGTATGCCCAAGGCATCAGCCGTAAACTGGTTTAGAAGGTCGTTTTGTGAACCACCGCCTATGATGTGCAGACGTTTGGGCTTCTCTGTCAACAGGTCGTTTACTCCATCTATGGCTTCTTTGTATTTTGCAGCCAAGGAACGGAAAAGGCAATGAACGTATTCTGCTTTTGTTCGTGGCTCGCGTTGGTTGGTCTGATGGCAATAGTCGCATATGGCCTTTTCCATTGATGGCGGGTTCATGAAGGCGGAATCCGCTACAGCTATGATGGTGGATATATTGGCCTTCTCTGCTTCGGGCAGCAGTTGTGCAAATGTCTGCTCTTCACCGCGTGCCTTCCATTCTGACATAAGTCGTTGTAAAATCCACAGGCCGGTAATGTTCTGCAGGAAGCGTATACGTCCGCCAACACCGCCCTCGTTGGTAAACTGAGCCTGACGGGCTTTTTCTAACAGAATGGGTTCCGGAACCTCTATGCCCAAAAGCGACCATGTGCCTGAACTTAGGAATGCCACTGGGCCGTCGCCTTCCATGGCAGGCACCGCAGCCACGGCCGAGGCCGTGTCATGAGAGCCTACGGCAATTACCTTTACTCCTTCCAACCCGACTTCGCGGGCTATGTCATCACGTACTATTCCACGTACTGTTCCTGGCATGACTATTTCACCGAAGATGTGCTCGGGCAATCCGAGGGCACGTATCGTCTCCATGGACCAATTCCTGCGTTTTGCATCCAGCAGTTCAGAAGTGGAGGCAATACAATACTCGTTGTTTGCCTTGCCAGTGAGGAAATAGCTGAAAAGATCCGGCATGAAGAGTAGGCGTGCTGCTGATTTAAGCTGCGCACTGTCTTTCATGCTCAAAAGCTGCGACAGGGTGTTTATCTCCATCACCTGTATGCCGGTAGTCGCATAATGCTCCGTTGGATCGAGAATGGCAAATAGACGGTCAATCATGCCGTCTGTGCGTGAGTCTCGATAGCAGACAGGATTACCCATTAGTTCTCCGTCGCGGTCGATAAGACCGAAATCCACTCCCCATGTGTCAATGCCGATGCTTTCTATTGGGTATCCTCTTTGGGCAGCTTTTTTGATGCCCTCCTTCATGTCCTCGAACAATGACGGAAAATCCCAATGGATATGCTTGCCCAAGCGCACTTGCCTGTTGCCGAAACGGTGTATCTCTTCCATAACCAAATGGCCATTGTCCAGCCATCCGGCTATCACGCGACCGCTGCCTCCGCCAAAATCTGCGGCAAGATATACTTTATTCATGGTATAAAGTCATATATGATGTATCATGGAACCATGCCGGGATGCAAGCAAATGCCCATCTCTTAGGCGTGGTTGATCCATGATACTGGGTGTACGGTATTATTGCTATTTCGAGATTACTTTTGTAAGGGAGTCTTTTTGCCCAATACATAAACATCGAGGTCCTCTATCTCTTGCGGAGTGAGCACGGAGTAGTCGCCTCCGCTTTGAATGATGATACGACAGGCCATCTCAAAAAACATTGCACGCTCGAAAGCCTGGTTGAAGTCTTTGCCGCACACTACTTGACCATGATTGGTAAGCAGTATGGAGTTATGCTCCTGCATGGCTTCCACGACAGACTTTGCCAGTTCTGGGGAACCGGGACGAAGATAAGGAATGATTGGAATCTCGCGCCCTACATGACAGGGGACTTCAGCGGTGACATTGAAATTTACGGGCTTCTTCTTCATGCAAGAAACTGATGTTGCATAAGGAGACTGAAAGTGAAGTACCACATTCACATCCGGACGAGCACGTAATACGCCCAAATGGAAGCCGCTTTCCATGGACGGCTTTACACCGTTGAGCACCTCTCCCGTGGCTACTACACAACGGGAAATTTTCTCCTTTTCCAAGGATGGAACCCAAGATCCGGTACCGGAAACAAGAGCTTCTTCACCTATGCGCCATGAGATGTTGCCACTGCTACATACTGTAAGTCCGGCATCACCCACACGGTGAGCCTGCTTTAGAAATTCCTCTATATGAAGGTTTGTAATCATAAGTTGCGCTTTTTATTTAATGTTTTATAGGTTATGGAGAACAAAGTACTTACAGTACCTTCTCATACAATCTCTTGATGATGTCCTTGTCTACAAAGCGTGGATTACCAGGGGTACATACATCGGCTGCAGCTGCAGTAGCAAGACGATCTATGTCTTCTGAAGTGATGCCCAGTTCGGTGAGATGCTGTGGAATACCTACGCGTATAGCCAAATCACGTACGGCATCTACGGCTGCCTGCGCAGCCTCTTCCTTGGTCATGTCCTTGGAGTAAACATCCATGGCCTTGGCGATTTGCACGTATTTGTCAATAGCTGCTGGCATATTGAATTCCATGATAGTAGGCAACAACAATGCGTTTGCCACACCGTGTGGAATGTCGAAGATGGCACCCATCGGATGTGCCATACCATGAACCACGCCTAATCCGACATTGGAGAAAGCCATACCTGCAATATACTGGGCTACCGCCATGCCATTGCGTGCCTCGGCATTCTGTGGTTCATTGACGGCCGTCTCCAAATGACGTGAAATCATCTCTATGGCCTTCAATTCAAACATATCGCTCATTTCCCAGGCCCCTTTGGTAATAAGACCCTCAATTGCGTGTGTGAGTGCGTCCATGCCTGTGGCCGCTGTAAGACTGCGGGGGAGAGTGTACATAAGTTCTGCATCCACAATGGCCATCACAGGAATGTCGTTGGGGTCCACGCACACCATTTTCTTTGCATTAGTCTCGTCCGTGATGACATAGTTGATGGTCACCTCGGCGGCTGTCCCCGCCGTAGTGGGCAATGCAATGATGGGTACGGATTTTCTCTTGGTATTGGCAACACCCTCCAAGGATACCACATCAGAAAATTCAGGGTTGTTGGTGATAATACCAACAGCCTTTGCTGTGTCCATGGAAGAACCACCACCTATGGCAATGATGAAGTCTGCACCGGATTGTGCAAATGCCGCCACGCCTGCCTTTACATTGGCTACAGTTGGATTGGGTTTGATTTCGCTGAATATCTCATAAGGAATACCGGCAGCATCCAGTACGGTAAGCACCTTGTCGGCCACACCGAATTTCAGCAAATCCTTGTCTGTGGCAACAAATGCTTTCTTGAGTCCTAAGCGCGAGATTTCTTGTGGTAGCACCTGTCGTGCACCAGGACCGAAATATGATGTTTCGTTAAGTATAAAGCGCTGAATCATCGTATACTTGTATATTAAAGGTTAAACAAAAGCGGTATCATAAGCTGTGGAACGTGTCTTCCATCCTTTCGTCATAAAAGTGAATATATATATTCTATTCCATCGATATTCCGGAGACATCCAAGCAACCCCTTGGGGCTAATGAGCAACATGGGCTAAAAGAACCTTGACATGTGATGCATTCTGTTCCTTTAACCCATGTTTATGTCACTGCCTATTTATAAATAGGTCCATAATTCTGACATGCTCTGTAATCGGCACCTTCCTTGTCCATTCCGAAAGCATTCCATGCTGCCGGGCGGAATATCTTGTCTTCTGGGACATTGTGCATGCATACAGGGATGCGGAGCATGGATGCCAGGGTAATAAGGTCTGCACCGATGTGTCCATAGCTGATTGCACCATGGTTGGCTCCCCAGTTGTTCATTACGGAATATACGTCTTTGAATGGAGCTTTAGTCTCATCCAAACGGGGGACGAACCACGTTGTTGGCCATGTCGGATCGGTACGTTTGTTAAGAATATCGTGTATCTCTGGGTCAACATCTGCCGTCCATCCTTCGGCAATCTGCAAGACAGGTCCCAGCCCCTTAATGATATTCAGACGTGACATGGTCACTGGCATGCCACCTTTGGACAGGAAGTGAGAAGAGAAACCTCCACCACGGAAATAGTCTCTGTCAGCAGGCATCCAACTGGTATTCTTCAAGCATGCTTTGGCATCTGCTTCGGTCATTTCCCAACATGGCTTCATGCAAGGTTCACCTGCTGCATTGGTGCTGGCACCTGTGGCATCCAACGTAGTGGCACCTGAGTTTATCAAATGTATCATGCCACCGGAAGCCAGGCCGGTGAGTTCCTTGCCAGTGACACGCTTGACTGCATCAGGACTCCAATATGTACGAACATCAGAAAATATTTGTCCGCAACCGTTCAGCAATTTGCCAAATAACATTGCAACACCATTGCAGGAGTCATTTTCGGTTGCCAGAACAAAAGCCTCACGTATACCGTTCCAATCAAAGGTACTACATAGCAATGCCTCGGTGAAGTCACCGTTGGGTTTCCAGTCGGTCCATTGGCGTTGACCTTGAAAACCGGCCGCAATGGCATTATGTCCGATAGCTTCCTCCAAGAACCCCATCTCACGCAATTTGGCGTTGCCACGCATGAGGTCACGTATGATGAGCGTCATTTTCACCACGAATTCCCAGTCGGTATCCTTGGCGGCACGGTCTTTTGCCTTCTCTGGACGATTCTTGTCCCAACCTTCATTGACCTTGCAATACTTCTCGGTCCATGCCATGGCTTTGGCATACTCTTCTCGGTCATAAATGCCCTCATCCATGCGGCGTAGTATTTCTGTCTCGTCGACGCTCTCGTTGCGCATGCCGAGATACTCTTGGAAGAATTCTTGATTTACGATACTTCCGGCAATGCCCATGCATTGGCTGCCTATGGACAGATAACTTTCGCCACGCATTGAGGCCACGGCTACAGCCGCACGTGCCCAGCGGAGAATCTTCTCGGCTACATCGGAGGGTATGGTGTTGTCGGCCAAATCCTGTACGTCGTGGCCATATATTCCAAATGCGGGAAGTCCTTTTTGAGCGTGTCCTGCCAACACGGCAGCCAAATACACTGCTCCCGGACGTTCAGTTCCGTTAAATCCCCACACGGCTTTGGGCCAATACGGATGCATGTCCATTGTCTCGGAGCCATAGCACCAGCATGAAGTAACAGAAATTGTGGCACCTACACCTTCACGTTCAAATTTGGCTTGACATGCTGCGGTTTCGGCAACACGACCAATGGTGCCGTCCGCGATGACACATTCCACAGGGGCACCATCAGAATATCTGACATTGGCACTGATAAGCTCTGCAACTGCCTTGGCCAAGCTCATGGTTTTTTCTTCAAGACTTTCACGGACACCACCTTGGCGGCCATCAATTGTTGGACGAATTCCAATCTTTGGATGCTTGCTCATAATATAAGTTTGTTGTTAGGTTAATTATATACGATTGTGTTTGAAAAAAGCTGTTTTGCCACGCTTCCGCTAACAAAGATAGAAATAATAATGGTTGTATCCAAAAAAAACTCCTCTCATCCACCAAAAAAACTTACTTATGGATGAGAGGAGATATTGCGTGTGATTATTTTCCATGTTTCTCGTGTTGGGCACGCACTCTGGATAACGTTTCCGGTGTCATCTGCAAGAATGAGGCAACATGAATCATTGGTGCACGGAGTATTATTTCAGGTTTCTCACGCAGGAGGCGCTCATAGCGTTCTTGAGCATTCTCGAAACGTTGCGAATCTGCATGATGCTGTGAACTTATAAGTGCATGTTCAGTTATTTTACGATAAAGAATACCCAATTCGGGGCACGTTTCAATTGATTCCAGCAGTTGTTTACGAGGCAATGCAAAGAGGTGTGTGGTTTCAAGAGCCTCAATGATTATTTGACTGGGAACATGCCTCAATAATGATTCTATGCACATGACGATACGTCCCTCAAAAGAAAAATGTTCTGTGACATCCTTACCATTCTTGTAATAGTATTGACGCACCATGCCACGTTCTACGTAATACATGCAGGTGCATTCTTCGCCTTCGCTGAGTACTACGTCTCCGCGGAGATATTTTAATGGGATAAGCATACTGGCCAGAACCTCTATGCTGTGAGGCTCCAATCGACAATATTTTCGTGCAATCTCTCTTGCGACATCTCTTCTATAGTCCATAATTATAATAGCGTCTTATGTTGTGTTTTTCATTGGGCTTAGGAATAGCCCTCCATCTGTACGGAAATTAGCACATAGAGTTCTTTTAATCCAATTTCAGAACAGCGAGGAAAGCCTTTTGCGGTACTTGTACGTTACCAATCTGTTTCATACGTTTTTTACCTTTTTTCTGCTTTTCCAATAGCTTGCGCTTACGGCTTACATCACCACCGTAACATTTGGCCAGCACATCCTTACGGAGTTGCTTGACTGTTTCTCTGGCAATGATTTTTGCACCGATAGCTGCTTGTATTGCAATGTCGTATTGTTGACGCGGAAGCAATTCTTTGAGTTTTTCACACATCCGGCGACCAAATGTCTCTGCATTGTCAAAATGAGTGAGTGTGCTAAGGGCATCTACAGGTTCACCATTAAGCAATATGTCCAACTTGACAAGTTTGGAAGTACGGAAACCAGATTGATGATAATCGAACGATGCATAACCCTTGGAAATGGATTTCAATTTGTCATAGAAGTCAATAACTATCTCACCAAGTGGCATGGCGTATTGCAGTTCCACACGGTTGCCGGAAATATAGTCTTGTTTCAAAAGCTCACCACGTTTGCCTAAGCACAACGTCATGATATTACCTATGTAATCTGTCCTGGTAATGACTGTGGCATGAATGAAAGGTTCTTCAATACGTTCGATAAGTGTACTGTCAGGCATACCTGCAGGATTGTGCACTTCCTTGACATTACCATGTTTGTCATAAACCAGATAGCTGACGTTGGGTACAGTGGTGATGACATCCATATTGAATTCACGGTCCAAACGCTCTTGTACTATTTCCATATGCAATAATCCCAGGAATCCGCAGCGGAATCCAAATCCCAACGCAACAGAACTTTCGGGAGTGAATGTGAGTGAAGCATCATTTAGCTGTAACTTTTCCAATGATGCACGCAGATTTTCAAAATCCTCCGTTTCAATGGGATATAGACCGGCAAACACCATCGGTTTGACTTCCTCGAAGCCAGCGATAGAATCAGAGGCTGGACGTCCTACACTCGTTATTGTATCGCCCACTTTTACCTCGGTGGCGGTTTTGATACCGGATACGATGTATCCCACATCGCCGCAGGACAATTCTGAACGAGGAGAGAGGTTCATCTTCAGAATACCGATTTCGTCAGCCTTGTATTCGCGACCGGTGTTCATGAATTTCACCATTTCCCCTGTTTTTATACTGCCACTGACAATCTTGAAATAGGCTATAATACCCCGGAAAGAGTTAAATACACTATCAAAAATAAGTGCTTGAAGCGGAGCATCCGCATTGCCTTGGGGACATGGGATGCGTTCTACTACCGCCCGCAATATCTCCGGTACGCCCTCTCCGGTCTTTCCGCTTGCGCGCAAAATCTCCTCGCGTTTGCAACCTATCAGTTCTATTATTTCGTCTTCCACTTCATCAGGCATGGCATTTGGCATGTCGCATTTGTTTATGACAGGAATTATTTCCAAATCCTGCTCTATGGCCATATACAGATTGCTAATGGTCTGTGCCTGTACGCCCTGGGTGGCATCCACCACCAGTAACGCCCCCTCACAGGCTGCAATGGAACGTGAAACCTCGTAACTGAAATCCACATGTCCCGGAGTATCAATGAGATTCAGAATGTATCTACCATCCGTGATGTCTTCCTTGACTGGCAGAGGACTGGTGGCATCATCTCTGTGATAGTCGTATTCCATCTGTATGGCATGGCTCTTGATTGTTATGCCACGTTCCTGCTCCAAATCCATATCATCCAACATCTGGCCATGTGTGGCCTTGATAGTCTCTGTTATTTCCAAAAGTCTATCGGCCAAGGTGCTTTTGCCATGGTCGATATGTGCTATGATACAAAAATTACGTGTTCTTTTCATTAAGTCGAAATGTTCTATTCTTATTTCTGTTAATGTCTGTAATGTTTCCTTGGTCATTCGTGGATATGAACGTTGGCCACAAATATGGCTTATAACATTCTTGACACTTATATAAGTATTAGGAGTACAAGTATCGTTTGATGGAACGCTTCGGGGTCTTTTCAAATTCTTCGTTGCGAAGTATAATACCTGCTATTTGCTCGTAAGCAGATAGCTGTGCGTTCAGTGTTTTACAGTTTTCATCCATCGTCTTTTCCAATTCAGTCTGAGATATGTTTTGTTTCTTGAGCAAGTCTTGGTCAGGATAAACTAACCCATACAACTTTCCATCGCGCTGAACTATAACGCATTCTTGCACTAATGGCAGGTTATTCAGCTTATCCTCAATACCTTCTGGATATATATTCTGGCCATTGCTTGATAGCAATAGGTTCTTGATACGGCCTTTGATGAAAATGTTGCCATTGGAGTCTATTATCCCAAGGTCTCCGGTATGATACCATCCATCACGCAATGTCTCTGCTGTTTCTTCAGGATTCTTGTAGTAGCCCAACATGACGTTTTGACCTTTTACGAGTATTTCTCCTGGAACATCATGTGGATTGATGCTGTTGATTTTTACCTCCATACATTTCATGGCTTTACCGCAACTGCCAGGAACAAAGTCTTTCCAATCTTCACATGAAATCAATGGTGCACATTCTGTGGCTCCGTATCCTATGGTAAAGTTAAAACCGATGTCATGCAACAAACTTTCCACCTCTTGATTCATGGCGGCACCGCCTATTACTACCTCGTAGAAGTTGCCGCCAAAGGCATTACGCAATCCTTGGCAGATTTTATTTTTTATTTTGCGACCTATGATTGGCGTCTTAAGTAATAGACGGACCTTGGGGTCGCTGATTTTCTGCATAATTGCTTTTCTCACTACCTTTTCTATTATAAGGGGTACGCATATCAAGGCCACAGGGCGAATGTCTGCCAGTGCTTTTAGCAAAATGCTTGGTGTAGGCATCTTTGTCAAGAAATGGACATGTACACCGATGATAAATTCATACAGAAATTCAAATGACATGCCGAAAGTGTGCGCCATTGGCAGCATTGACAGAACCGTATCGCCCGCCTTGGCATGTGTACCAAACAAATCGTACGCACATAACATATTTCCAACCAAAGCCCTATATGGAATCATCACACCTTTGGAATTTGACGTTGTTCCTGAGGTGTAGTTGATAAGAGCCAGCTCTTCTGGTTGGTCTTCGTGATAATGTATGTGGTCAGAATTGAAATGTGAGGGGTATCGCTCTCCGAAGCAGCGATTCATGTTTATTATGGTTTGCTCTATTTCCTTGTTGCTTGACGAGAGTAATACCATATCAGTTATACGTACGACACCTTCCAGATGAGGCATATCCTGTACGTCAAGCTTATTCCATACAATGTCGCCAACAAACAACAACCTGGATTCACTGTGATTGATCACATGCTGAATCTGTTCCGGATGGAACTCATGCAATATGGGTACTGCCACGGCGCCATATGTAAGTGTAGCCAGGAAGACAATTCCCCAACGGCTCATGTTGCGACTGCAGATGGCAATTTTATCCCCTTTTTGTATGCCTGTCTTGGCAAAAAGAATATGCAATTTGGCAATCTCTTCGGCTACATCTCTATAACGGAACGTTTGCTGTCCATAGTCGGATAGAGCTGGAAGGTTCCAATGTTGTCGGATACTCTCTTCAAGATTATGGTTGAATGATGTTTGAATAATCATTGTTACTATTTTTAAGCCAGTTTACACTTCCACATCCATATACAGGAAACGTTTAATGGAGCGCTTGGGTGTCTTTTCGAACTCCTGTTCCATTATCCGTATACCACAGATTTGTTCATATGCAGGAATTTGCGTATTCAGATCCTTACGGTTCTGCTCCATAATATTTTTCAGTTCATCTTGACCTAAATTAAGTGCTTCAGCCTGCTCCATATCAGGATATACGAGGGCATACAACTTCTCTCCTTTTTGTATTACAACACATTCTTGCACCAAGGGAAGGCTATTGAGTTTATCTTCTATTTCTTCCGGATAAATGTTTTGCCCGTTGGCACCAAGAAGCATGTTTTTGCAACGCCCCTTGATAAATACGTTGCCTTCTGCATCGATAATTCCAAGATCTCCAGTATGGTACCAGCCGTCAACTATAGTCTCTGCTGTGGCTTCGGGATTCTTATAGTATCCGAGCATCACATTATCGCCTTTGGCCAAAATCTCTCCTGGCACGTTTTGCGGATCTTGACTGGCAATCTTGAGTGTCATTCTTGGTGCTGCCTTTCCACATGACCCCTTGGCGAATAGTTGCCAGTCCTCATAAGCCAATATGGGAGCGCACTCGGTAGCTCCGTATCCTACTGTGTAGTTGAAGCCGATGTCTTTTAGCAACGCTTCGATTTCTGCGTTAATTGCAGCACCACCTACAATGACCTCATAGAAATTGCCCCCCAAGGCAGTCTGCATGCCTTGGCAGATGCGCTTCTTGATTTGGTCACCAAGAATTGGGATATTCATAAGCAGGCGAATCTTGGGGTCTTTTATTTTGGGTAAAATAGCCTTTCTTACTATTTTCTCCAAAATCAAAGGTACACATATGATGATGCGCGGTTTGATGTCGGCCAAAGCCTTCAGCAATATGGCCGGTGTGGGCATCTTGGTCAGGAAACTGATGTGTATACCCATGGTGAATTCATACAGGAACTCAAAGGCCATGCCATACATGTGCGCCATTGGAAGCATGGACAATACTTGTTCGCCAGGAACCAATATATCGGCAAGCACCTCACATCCGAACTGCGTGTTACTCCAAATAGCGCGATAAGGTATCATCACACCTTTGGAATTGCTGGTTGTGCCAGATGTATAATTTATCAGAGCCAGTTCTTCACGCCTGTCCTTATGATAACATACGTGTTCCGGGCGGAAACTATCTGGGTATTTTTCCCCGAAGAGCTTGTTGAGATGTGTCCTGGTTTCATTCAAGACTTTATCGCGTGAGAACAGGACTTCGTATTCTTCGTTACATAAAATGCCCTTCAGATTTGGCATTTCCTCCGGGTTTATCTTTCTCCATATGTGTTCACCTACGAACAGGAGGCTTGCTTCGGAGTGGTTGACTATCTGGTGAATTTGTTCTGAATGGAAGTCATGCAAAATTGGTACTGCCACTGCACCGTAGGTCAGGGTTGCAAGGAAAGCGATTCCCCAACGTGCCTGATTACGTCCGCACAATGCTATCTTATCACCGGGGCGTATGCCTGTTTGTGCAAACAAGATGTGCAACTTGGCTATATTTCGTGCCACATCCTTATATTGGAAGGTTGTTTCATTGTAATCGCTCATGGAATTGCGATTCCAATTTTCCTTCACGCTTTGGGCCAATGCCTCATTGAAACTTTCCGGTAATAACATATCTCTGCAAATAGCTTTTGATGATTACGACTTTATATTATATCGCAAAGATACATATACCATGCACATTATGCAAGCTTTTGTGCATGAAAGATGTGTTATATCGTCGTTTTTGCCATATAGATATACATTTTTATGAGGAAAATCACTTTCAATGTATGTTACATTGCCATCAACTTTACCATGTGTGCCATGATGGTCATGAGTTGATAGTGATTGATGCGTTGCTACATTCTTGGACCGAAAATGCGACTTCCGATGCGTACCATGTTGCTTCCTTCCTCAATGGCTATTTTATAATCCTCGCTCATGCCCCACGAACGTATTGTCATGTCGGGAGACAAATCAGGAAACTCTGCAATGCATTGCTGAAAAAACTGATTTGCAGCATGGAAATCCACACGTACTCTTGCCTCGTCGTCAGTGTTGGTTGCCATGCACATTATACCTGCGATTTTTATTCCTGCAAGGGTTGCGTATTCTTTGCTCCTCAGATATTCCAGGCATTCGTCGGGAGCGAAACCGAATTTTGTTTCCTCCTGTGCCACATGTAACTGTAGGAGACATGGAATCTTGCGGTTATTGAGCAAAGCATGCTTGTTTATTTCGTTGAGCAGGCGTGGACTGTCTACGGAATGTATCATACTGATGTAGGAGGCGATGTATTTCACCTTGTTTGTCTGTAGGTGTCCTATGAAATGCCATTCTATGTCGGGAGGTAATACCGAATGTTTTTGCTGTAACTCCTGCACGTGGCTTTCTCCGAATATGCGCTGTCCGGCATCGTATGCTTCCTGTATAGCCTCTGCTGGATGGTACTTGCTCACTGCACACAGATTCACATCTGCAGGCAGTGAGGTACGCATTAGTTTTATTCTTTGACCTATCATTGTTCTTCTACTTTATGACGGAAGACATCAAGCAGGGGAGTTTCCGCCACGCTGATTATCTTATAGTCGCCCAACGTGCCTTTCATTCCTTTTTCAAGGGTTTCTATGGCATTCTTCAAGTCTGTAGCTTGGACAAGGTCCGTTTGGGTGACGATTTTCTCCTTCTCACTTTTCTCGTCAATGGAAATAAATCCGACCTTTACCTTGTACCATCTGTCCGCATTGAGGTCTTCGTTCTCAAAAAGTTCGGCTATGCGTGCGCGCTTGATGTCACTCACGATGAACTCTCCGCTCATAAAAGGTTCTATCTCCTTGGTGATGGACTCCTCTGCTTCTGTGAAACTGAGGGCATCCACGAGGTATGACTCCTTTGTGGACTTTATAAGTCCGTTCTCTAATGTTTTGTCGTATTGTACTTTACATTCAAACCATTCCATTTTTTCTTGATGTTTAGCTGTTTGTTATTGTGCTGATGTTGTAAATGAATACATGCGACATCAGCATTTATACTCTCTATTGTTGATAAATTTTATTTTTTATGCCTGCGCTTATTTGTGCTGACAATGCCGTGTCTGCCATCCGCTTTGCGTGTGTGGTATGCGTCTTGTTGGCCGATATTCTTTTCGAAGAAGAAAGACTTTTGATACCGTTTTTTCTCTGGGTCATGTTCACAGAACACGGGTTCCAACGTGTAGGGATGGAATCCGGTGGCAAAAATCGTGGTGGCCAAGGTCAGTGGGGTAGGGGTGAAATCCTGTACTTGATCCGTGTCCAGTCCCATAGACCTTGTCTCCTGGGCAAGTCTTTCCATATCCTTTGTTTCGCATCCTGGATGCGAGGAAATGAAATATGGTATGATTTGTTGCCTCAGCCCTTCGTCTCTATTTATTCGGTCAAAGATGCTCTTGAACTTGTGGAACTGTGCAAACGAGGGTTTCCTCATCACATCCAGCACATGATTTTCTGTATGTTCCGGTGCTACCTTCAAACGTCCTGACACATGGCGGGCGATTAGTTCATGCGTGTATTCCCGTGCGGCTTTGTTCATGTCTTCGCTCTTCCAATCATGCAGAAGCATGTCATATCGGACGCCGCTTCCGATGTAGCTGTGCTTTATCCCCGGAATGCCATCCACTGCACGATATATTTCAAGCAGCGGACGGTGGTCGCCATTGAGATTAGGGCAGATATGCGGATGCAGACATGAGGGACGGGCACATACCTGGCATGCCTTTATGTTCTTGCCATGCATCATGTACATATTGGCACTGGGACCTCCTAAATCGCTGATGGTACCACGGAAATCCGGCATACGGGTTATCTGTTCCACTTCTCGCAAGATGCTTTCGCGCGAACGGTTCATGATAAACTTGCCTTGATGTGCAGATATCGTGCAGAATGCACACCCTCCGAAGCATCCCCGATGCATATTTACCGAGAACTTTATCATCTCGTATGCAGGGATACGTTTTCCTTTGTATTTGGGATGTGGCAGTCTTGTGTATGGCAGGTCAAAACTTCGATCCAACTCTTCTGTGCTTAGAGGCGGATAAGGAGGGTTGACAACGACATAGGTCTGCCCGGTTTTTTGTATCAGTCTTGAAGCCCTTATCTTATTGCTCTCCTCTTCCACATGCTTGAAGTTTTCTGCATGTAGTATTGGATTGCGAAGACAATCTTCGTAAGGATGCAATAGAATGTCATCATCCTGTATCTGCACTTCATCATCCAGCACCACTGTCTGCGGCAGGGGATTCTGTTCCACTACGGCCCGTCTGAATGCCTTGCATGTCATCAGGGCCTCGCCTGTCTGGTTGTCATATTCCAAACTGTCATCATATGATTCCACGAATGTTTCCAAACGCTTGACCAATTCCATGCAGACTTTTTCTCCCATGCCATATGTAATCATATCGGCCTTGGCGTCTATCAGTATGGAGGGACGGATGCAATCTTGCCAATAGTCGTAGTGCGCAACCCGGCGTAGCGAGGCTTCTATTCCTCCAAGCACCACTGGGACATCAGGAAACAGCTTTCTCAAACAGTCGGTGTAGACGATGGTCGGATACTCCGGTCTCATGTCATGTCTCCCATCGGGGGAATATGCATCTTCACTGCGCAGACGACGGGCTGCAGTGTATTTGTTCACCATGGAGTCCATGCATCCAGGGCTTATACCGAAGAATAGCCTGGGGCGCCCCAGACGCTTGAAGTCCCTGAGGTCTCCGTGCCAATCCGGTTGAGGAACAATGCACACACGCAATCCTGCACTCTCCAACAGACGCCCCACCACAGCCACTCCGAACGATGGATGATCCACGTAAGCGTCTCCGGAAAACAAGATTACGTCAGCCCTGTCCCATCCGCGAAGGTCCATTTCCTTGCGCGTCGTAGGCAACCAGTCACTCAGTTGGTACATTGGCAGCAATCTTTTCTTTCTCCCACTCCAGATACAACAAGATAAGCTGATGCAGACCCAAAGCCTTCATGTTTTCATGAAATATGACATCATGAGCCAAAGTCACAAGTTCAGGAGAGCCATTGGTGCGTTCCAGGAGGGAACGCACATTCAATTGCAACTTCTCCAGTGTGCTCGCGTCCACTATGCCGTTGCTGTCCAGCAGGTCGTTGAACAGGGAATACTTCTCTATCGTTGCCAAATTCTCTTCTGAGATAGTCATCGTACGACTACCTTTCATATTACATATTATTTTCTTGTACATAAGAATTGATATGATGCGTTAATAATAGCTCTTCGTATTTCTTTGTCTTCTATCATTTCCAAAGGGAACCCAAACGTTATGCAGTGGTAATCGCTTCCTTGGTATGCCACGGCACCGGGCACATGCCTTACGGAGACATGAGGAACCTGTACAGGCATCTCGCTTCCATCTTCCGCCAATGTTGTCCCTGGCACGCAGGTGGTATTGCTTTCGTTCATCAGCAGGGTGGCGAATGCTCCATCCACTGGTTGCAAGGCGTTTACCCTTGCAGTTGTGTACATGTTCGGATTAAGATATGAGATGAGTCTGAATTCTGTTCCCATGCCGGTCACAGCCATACTGTCCGTGTGCACGTTCCCGTCATACGTGTATTTAAGTATGCGGCGGGCAAAGCCTTGTTGCTCGTCAGTCCGCAAGTCTTCTCCAACATATGCTCCGCTAATCATGATGTTGCCTCCCTTCGATGCATAGTCCGTCAACTTCTGCTGCAGATATGCTGGAAACGTCTGGTATACGCGGTGGGAATAGCCATCGAAACGTTGTGCGCCCAATATAAGGTCAATCATACAATAATGCCCTGTTGCTATCTGTGGCAATGCCGATGCCATACAGGACGACACGGCAATATCTCGATGCGCGGTGTAGTCCTCGTCAGCCAGCAACAAATCTTTGGCATGCAATGCGGGATAGTCGAATGTGTTTCCTGCCACAGGCATGCCGTTGAGGTCATAGATGCTGATGTTCTTCATGTATGCCACACCGGGATCCTGTTTCATGTCAAAGCCCCTCAGTGTATCCATATCCACTGCTTGGGCCGCTGCCACGCGTTCAAAACCGTTTACTATGAGTATGGACTGAGCGTTTCTGTTATAAGGCACTCTTGCGCATACTTCCTCGCTTGGCATGCTGCTGCCGCCATCGTTGAGAGCGGCTATGCGAAACCTGTACATTACGCCAGGAACGGCTGCTATGTTCACCCTGTTGGCATTCACTACAGTCCCATTGTCCCATCCGCGATCGTTCTGCCTTACGTATATGATATAGGAAGTTGGCTTGGCACTTTCTTCCAACGGGTCATTCTGCGGAGTCCAAGACAGGGTGATGTGCTTATTTTGTATATTGGTCACTGCGGCAACATTCTGTACTGGCAACGGTTGTACCGTAGGAGCCTTGCGTTGGTGCATGGCAGCATTGTGGCGCAGTATGGTCTTGTACACGGCCCTTGCCAGCAAGAACTTGCAATAAGGATCATGAGCCACCAGCATGTCGGCATAGTTCTGGTGAGACAGCATCTCCAGTATCATTGACGGAACCTGAGGTTCACGGCTTTCCGAGTAATTCCTGTCAAAAAGCGACCGCCTGTTCCAATTGCCTAAATGGAATGACATGTCCTTGTGTACCTGTGACAGCATGGCATCCGCCAGGTCTCTGCTGCAAAGGCGTGACAGTCCGGTTGCCAGCTTCTTGTCGTAGAACTGCGTGGTGTATATGCCCAAAGTACCAATGAGGTCCATATTGTCGCGCAATCCGGCATCGGTATGCAGGCCTATGGACAATTCCAGTGGTACACGCAGTCCTGTCAATGTGTCGTTTGGCACGAATATGCTGCCACAAGCAACATGGTTCACACCATATCCCCTGGCATTGATGTCGTCGGCATAGTCATTACTGCTCTCTTTGGTGCTGTACACTCTGTACGGCATACCAGCCCATTGCATGTAATACCTTGCGCCTTCCAAATAACGTGGCAGACCGCTGGTTGACTGAAATTTGTCAAAAGGATCTCCGCGCTCTATATTTCCCATGCCACCGCCAAATCGCACCGCGTCTGCCGTAATGTGTCCGCGATAGTCACTGCGGTTGCTCAAATGCACACTGCCATCCAGACTTTGCCCTTTGTCGAAGGAGAACGTTCCCAAATAGACCCATGTTCCACCTCCCATCCGCTGATTTACTCTCACCTGAGTACTGACACCCTGATGACGAATGGTATACACGGCATCAGGAACGCTCGTCGGCAAGGTCTTGTAGGATACATATACCGCATACTCACCACTTTCCGGAATGTTCGGTGTCCATGTGATGGACGATACCATAGACTCCTCGGTTTGGGCATTCGCTTTCCGTGCCGTACCCTCGTCAAATGGATTCTGCATGTCGCGATAAGTGTCTCTCAAATGTGCAAAACCTACACCTGCATCCGTCCATTTCCTTGGCCCGCTATCCTCGCGATAAGCCCCCCCGGCCTGTGGGCGATCGTTGTCTACAATCACTTCATTGACTTGGGTATCTCTTTCACGTGGAGAAAACACTACGGCTCCTGCATTCTCCAACATTGGCATGAGAAACGCCGTAGCGATGCTTGGGGTCAATATGTCTTCGCACGTACCAAACAGTCCTGGCCTTTGCCATCTCCACTGGTCTTTCTTGAAGTCATAATACCGCCCATGGCTTGCCCATACGGCCATATGCCTGTCTTGCAAACCGTTTGTTATGGCAAACGGACGGCTCAACGGGAAAGTCCATGCGTTATCCTTGTATTCTGTCTTTCCCCAATACCTTCGTGCGTCTGGATACGGCAACATCTCAGCAGGCACCATCTGTTCTATGGGGTAACCATTCACGCTGATGATGACTTTCCAATTACGATATGCCTGTGGCAAGTATTGCCTTACTTCATTGTATATGCGGCTCACCACTTCAGTAGTGAAAGGTTGCCCGAGAAAAACCTCACTGACAACTATTTCGACTTCTTTTTTCTCCGAGCGTATGTAGAACTTCTCCACCCTTGCCTTTTCCTTGCAACTGTATGCAGGATTTTGGTAAGCGGCAAAATAAGTATTGAGTTTACGTTTTATACTTGTGGCAGACTGTGCATACGTACCAGACGTCATGAATACGCAGAAAACAATGTAAACAAATAATCGTTGCATCAGAATCTAAAGTTTTCGGATGAAAGATGTCGTCCACCCTCCGGTCTTGCCATCTTCCCTTTGTGTCTGACAGCAATGGCACACAGACTAATACGACCCATGCGCAGACTTACGCCAAGGCCTGTATGTCGTCTATGATTTCATTCGTCCTGCCGGTCAAATCGTCTCGTAATTTTCTAAAGAAAGGCTTGCATGCTCCAGGCTCCACGTGCGAGATACGGCTGACTATGTCTGCTTGCATCATCAGGATGCTTTCCATTACATTCGACACGGCAGCCTTGTCTACCTTTTCATAATGGTATAATGCTATGCACTCGGCAAAGAGTTCTCCACATAGACTGTTAACGCACTTTTTTAGTTCACGACGTTTCATTGTTGTATTAAGATATATTTGAAGTTAGATGGATGGCATTCGATACCAATCAGCACAACCATGTGCTTTTTTGGAGATGCTAAGGTATATATTTCATTGGACATACACAAACATATCCCTTCTTTTCGTTCTTTTTTGTGTTTTTTTTGCACATTTGCCTTGCCTTGCCACAACGCCGTAAATAAATTATGTATAACTTTGCTATCACATTATGCTTAACATATTTTTAACATCTAAACAACAATGGAAAAAAGTGCATTGCAGATAGCAAGGGCAGCCTATCAGCCCAAGCTTCCCAAGGCTCTCCAAGGTGCCGTTGAGGCCAAGGAGGGAGCAGCTACGCAGAGTGTAGGCAACCAGACCGAAATCAAGGCCCTGTTCCCCAACACCTATGGCATGCCCGTAGTGGAATTTGTAGCTTCAGAGAACGAGAACCACAAGTCTGTAAATGTCGGTATCATTCTGTCCGGCGGCCAGGCTCCAGGTGGTCACAACGTAATCAGCGGTTTGTACGACGGTGTCAAATCCTTGAACAAGGACAACAAGCTGTATGGTTTCCTGATGGGACCTGGCGGTTTGGTAGACCACAAGTACATTGAGTTCACGGACGAGCTGATAGACGAATACCGCAATACAGGTGGTTTCGACATAATAGGATCAGGTCGTACAAAGTTGGAAAAAGAGAGCCAGTTCGAGTCCGGTATCGAGATTCTCCGCCAATTGAATGTCCAGGCTTTGGTTATCATCGGTGGTGATGATTCCAACACCAATGCTTGCGTTTTGGCCGAATACTATGCTGCCAAGAAATACGGTGTGCAGGTTATAGGTTGCCCCAAGACCATTGACGGTGACTTGAAGAATGAGCAGATTGAGACATCTTTCGGTTTCGATACTGCCTGCAAGACCTATTCCGAACTTATCGGCAACATACAGCGCGACTGTAACAGTGCTCGCAAATACTGGCACTTCATCAAGCTGATGGGTCGCAGTGCATCTCACATCGCACTGGAGTGCGCTCTGGAAACCCAGCCCAACATCTGTCTTGTCTCAGAGGAGGTAGAGCAGAAAGAAATGTCCTTGGATGATGTTGTTACATACATCGCTCAGATTGTGGCTGACCGTGCTGCCGATGGTAACAACTTCGGTACCGTTCTCATTCCAGAGGGCTTGATAGAGTTCATTCCTGCTATCAAGAAGCTCATAGCCCAGCTTAACGAAGTTCTCACTGATCCGGCAACAGGCGAGTCTCGCGAGTTTGACAATGCTGAAGAGCAGATTGCCTTTGTCAAGGGCAATATCGCTCCCGAGAACTTGGCCATATTGGAGTCTTTGCCGGCAGACGTTGCACGCCAACTGTGTCTGGATCGCGATCCTCATGGCAATGTGCAGGTTTCTCTCATCGAGACGGAAAAGCTGCTAAGCCGTATGGTTGCCAGCAAACTTGCCGCATGGAAGAACGAGGGCAAGTACTGTGGCAAGTTCAGTGCCCAGCATCATTTCTTCGGTTACGAAGGCCGTTGCGCAGCTCCATCCAACTATGATGCCGACTACTGCTACAGTCTCGGTTACAATGCCAGCCGCCTGATTGCCAATGGCAAGACCGGTTACATGAGCGTAATCAAGAACACCACGGCTCCCGCAGCCGAGTGGATTGCCGGTGGTGTGCCTATCACCATGATGATGAACATAGAACGCCGCAACGGTGCCGACAAGCCCGTTATACGCAAGGCATTGGTGGAACTGGACGGTGCTCCATTCAAGTTCTTCGCCGCTCATCGTGAGGAGTGGGCCAAGCAGACAGCCTATGTATATCCCGGCCCCATCCAGTATTGGGGTCCAACAGAGGTATGCGACCAATGTACCAAGACTCTCGCTCTGGAGCAAGCCAAATAATTGACAATGCCTCGCCAGACGAGAAAGAATAAAAAGTCCCACCGTAACCCTTCCCGCTCCAAACGTGGAAAGGCCGGTGGGACTTTTCTTTTTCTTCATCTGCAACGCGTGCATGTGTGGTGGGGCATAGCGTGCGGCATAGCCATGGTGGCTCTGTACTGTTTCCTTCTATACCATTTTTTTGTAAATCCCTACAGTTTTCAATGGAAAGCCATCTATGGCGAGACGACCTACCCACCGTCCTATACCATTCGTGGAATAGATATCAGTCATTACCAAGAGCGCATCAATTGGTATAGATTATGCCGGACCAACATGGGCACAGACCCTGTTACCTTTGTAATAATAAAGGCGACTGAGGGTGTCAACCTAAAAGACAGATATTTCGATGACAACTTCAACCAAGCACGTTCAAATGGGCTGATAAGAGGAGCTTACCACTTTCTTACACCGGATGTTCCTGCCAAGGAACAAGCGCGGTTCTTCATCTCATGTGTCAGTCTTGGCCCCGGAGACCTGCCGCCTGTTTTGGACATAGAGGACGAACGCAAGTGGTTGGCAGCATATAAAAGCAAGGCGGCAATACAGCGAATGGCCATAGAGTGGCTGAATGAAGTGGAGCGGCACTATGGAGTAAAGCCCATTATCTACAGCAGTTACCGTTTCCGCCGCGATATATTGGATGACCAGTGTTTTGACGCATATCCCTTTTGGATGGCGCACTATTATGTGTCTCAACCTGCTGCGGATATAACATGGAATTTCTGGCAGCATACCGATTGCGGCAAACTGGACGGTATCCGCGGACCGGTGGATTGCAACGTCTTCAATGGTGATGATGATGATTTCGAGGAGTTGCTGATCAAATGACATATCATGGCAAGATACTTTGTCATGGACGTACATAAAGCCAACCGGATACGTAACTCATAGCCTCCCATTCGTGCCACACATTGCTGCATCAGGCACTGCGAATAAACTTTGCTTTAACCCGAATCGGTCATTAGATTTCCAATCCGTTTTGCCTTTATGTTCGTTCGTATTGCAACCGTTTTGTCGAAGGCATAGCGAGCTATGGCAAGACCAAACGGGAAGCAAGACGGCGAAGAGAAGGGCAAAAATGGAGGAAAAGGCAATATAAATCAGATGATTTATACAAATTGACGTTCTAATGACCGATTTGGGTTTAACGAATACATTGCCCCTTACATAGTGGAAGACTTCGTGAAGACCCGAGCGGACTATACTGTTGCCGTATACTTGATAATAGTATAGTCGGAAGCGTGACAATATTATATTCGAGGTTGTGACAATAATATAGTCATGGTTCCGACTTATGGCTTCTCCCCATGTCGCAACAGGTATGGTGTGACGTGGGCTTGGTTGATATATCGTGCACAAGGGTTATCGCACCAGTATCTGGCAGTCTGCCGGTTGGCGGATGTATTCATCTATTGTTACCGACCCTATTCCGTCTGCCACGATACGCCCGGATGTAGGGTTCTTGATGTTGGTGACGGAACCACGTATGTCGGCATGCACAGTGCTGTATTCAAAAGCTCTATCACAGTCTGGACCGAATGTGCAGTTGTCAAGTACCAGGTCGTGGGCATAGCACAATGGCTGCTCTCCAGTGATATGACAGTTGACAAGGCGCAGGTTGCGGGAATGCCATCCCAGGTATTCGCCATTGAGTTCGGAATCGTAGATAGTGACGTTCTCCACCTCCCAGAAGGCATCCTTGGTAGTGATGCGGGCATTGCGTATCTCTGCATCCTTGACGTACTGGAAGACATATTTGCTGTCGCTTTCCATACCGTCCACATAGATATGGTTGCTGAACATAAAAGGGTAGGTGCCGCCATGCAGCCGGATGTTCTTGATGCGGATATTGCTGCAACGCCAGAAGACCTCGTCGGCATCGTTCATAGTTACATTCTCCATGTCAATCTCGTCCATTTCCCTGAACATCTTCGGGGCATCTATCACCGTATCGGTCATCTTCAGGTTGTCGCTGTACCACAGTGCCGAACGTCCGCCGACATCGAAATGGCATCTGTCTATGTTAAACCTGTGTACATGCCAGAACGGATAGTTACCCTCGAAACGGCAATTCTCGGCAATGATATTCGTACACTCCTTGATGGCAGATTCTCCGGCACGGACAATCACGTTCTTCAGGTGTAGGTCGCGGGAGCCAAACAAAGGGCGTTCTCCGCCGAATTCGGTATCTTGTATAAGTTTCATGTTTATATGGTGTTTTTGTTGAGTATCGTGTACATATTCTATATATAAGGTATACGGAGGCGTGTCTTGAGTATGCGTTGCAAAGATAGTGCTAAATTCCGTAACCGAAGGTAGACGGATTACAGATGCATGACCACAATTACAGGAATCACCTCATTCAGGGGCTATGTTCCTCAGCCACCGCTCCCGTTTCAGATGAATAAGGAAGATGCTTCCCCTGAAGCACAGCTCGATACACATGGCCAGCCATACGCCTCTAAGTCCCATGCCTGGAGCCAGCCATGCCGCCAGCGACAGACGCACAGCCCAGATGCTGACAAAGTTCATCAGACATGGAAGCAACGTGTCCGCAGCCCCCACGCAAACGCCATATGCCACAATGGAGGCCGCAAACATTGGTTCTGCAAACGCCTCTATGCGCAGTGCCATTGTGCCCAGTTCGCGTATTTCCTCAACAGGAGTCATCAGGCCTATGATTTGCGGTGCAAAGATATACATCATCATTCCCATTATCCCCATCACCGACATTCCCATCAACACGGTGATGTAGGCAAAACTACGCGCCGTGCGTTTGCGCTTGGCCCCCACGCTCTGTCCTATCAGCGTAGTGGCGGCATCGGCAATTCCGTATCCTGGCATGTAACAAAGACTCTCTGCCGTGATGGCAAAGGAGTTGGCCGCAATGGCAAAGACCCCCAAAGGGGCTACTATCACCGTAGTCATGATCTGCGCTCCGCAAATCACAGCATGTTCAATGCCCATGGGCAGGCCTATGCGCATGGCCTTGCCGAGAGTATCAAGCCGGGGAATAAAACTACCGCGTTCGTGTGACAACTTCAATGATTCAGAACGTGTACACAGGTACCACATGACCACTCCTGCCATCACTGTCTCGGCGGCTACAGTCCCCAACGCGGCACCTCCTACACCCAGTCCTGCTCCAGGAACAGTGAACGACAATCCGGCCATGATACATGGCCGTGACGGGAAGATAAGGAAGAAATTGAAGACAACGTCCATCGCGCACATCACTACGCCCATCAGACTGGGCACATGCATATTGCCGCTGCAACGCAGCATGGCACTGCCCAGAAAGCCTAATTGCAGGGCAGGAAGAAAGATTGCAAAAATGCTGAAATACAGAGTTGCCCCATGACAGATGGACGCATCGCCACCCAACCAATGTGGCAACTCATTGCTTATCGTCATGCCAATGCCAGCCAAAAGAATGCTGAACATGAGGGCGGATGTCAGAGACTGCCTTAGCACGGCACGGGCCTCCGACATTTCACCGGCACCTATTCTGTGTGCCACCTGTACGGAGAATCCTGTGGCGACAGCGGTGCACATTCCCCAAAAGAGCCACGTCGTAGTGGATACCAATCCTATGGATGCCGAGGCCTCGGCACCGAGGCTTCCCACCATGGAAGCATCTATGTACTGCATGATAATGGCCGACAGTTGGGCCACAATAGCAGGGATGCCAAGTTGCACAGTCAAGACAAACTGTTGCCAGAAGGTCATTGGCTTTCCTTCCCTGATCAGTGCCAACAGTCGGTCGGTTCTTTCCGTATGTGATGCCATGTACCTATATTTACAGTGGAGTAGCCTTGTGTGCATGTCACAAGACTACTCCAGTGATTCAATTCTTTTACAAGCTATTTATGAGGACAGCAAGAACGTCATCCTTGGTCATCGTCTTGTAGCCGGCCTTCATAAGAACCGTGGCATCTGCTATGCCGGAGAGCATGTCTTCGGTGACACCGAGAGAAGTTATTTCTGTGGCAACACCTATTTCACACATCCATGCATATAGGGCTTCTATGCCATCGGCAGCCAGTTGTTCCTTGGTCTTTCCTGCGGACGGGATGTCCCACACGTCCGTTGCAAAGCGGGCGAACTTGGACAATCCGTATGGCATGATGTGACGATAATAGGCAACAGAAATGCCGGAGAGCGTCATGCCGTGCGTGGCATTTGTATAGGCTCCGATGGCATGGCCTATCATGTGTACCATCCAGTCCTGCGTCTTGCCCATGCCGATGAACGTGTTCAAGGCCCATGTGGACACCCACATGATGTTGGAGCGTGCCTCGTAGTCCTGCGGGTTCTTCACGGCAATGCGGCTGCTGTGGATGAGCGAGCGCATCAGTCCCTCGGCTATATAGTCCGACGCATTGTCGTCGGTGCCGGAGAAGTATTGCTCCATGATGTGACTCATGATGTCAAAGAAGCCTGCCACCATCTGGCGTTGAGGCACACTGAACGTGTAGCGTGGATTGAGAATTGCAAAACGAGGCATGACCCTGGCATCAAAGACCTTGCCTATCTTCATCTTGGTATGGTGATTGGTTATGACCGAACCTCCATTCATCTCGGACCCCGTGCCTACCATTGTCAGTACCGAGCCTACGGGAATTAGGCGTTGACCGGCCTCAGGATCATTCTGCTTGAGGTAGAAATACTCCCAAGGGTCACCGTCGTACCATGCTGACACGCTCACTGCCTTGGCATAGTCTATGGTGGAACCACCGCCCACGGCAAGAATCAGGTCAACATTGTGCTTGCGTGCCAAAGCCGCGCCCTCGTAAAGCTTGTCTGTGGTGGGGTTGGGCATGACTCCTGACAATTCGATGACTTCCTTGCCTGCAGCGTGCAACGTAGCCATAACGTCATCATAGATGCCATTGTTCCTGATGGAACCGCCTCCATAGGCCAGGAGCACCTTAGGACCATATTGACGCAGTTCTGTGCCCAGGTTATTTTGAGCATCTTCTCCAAAATATAATCTGGTCGGATTGTTGTAACTGAAGTTTCCTAACATGATATTATGTGTTTGTATTGTTATTTGAGATATTGGCCATAGAAGTCGGCAATCTTGTCAAACGGTATCACCTCCATATTGTCGTACAAGTCCACATGATTGGCTCCTGGCACTATAAGGAATTCCTTGTTGTTGCCGTTCAATCGCTTGAAGGCATCCTCGCTGAAATAACGCGAGTGTGCGTTCTCGCCATGGATGACCAGCACGGCATTGCGTATCTCCTGGCTGTATGACAATATGGGCATGTTGATGAAGGATAGTGCCGATGTGACGTTCCAGCCACCGTTTGAATTTAGGGAGCGCGGATGATAGCCGCGTGATGTCTTGTAGTAACCGTGATAGTCCTTCAGAAATTGCGGAGCATCGTCAGGAAGCGAATCTGGCAGCCCCCCCGCCAAGGCACATGTACCATTTCTGTAGTCTTCGGTACGTTGGGCATTCAGCTGTTTGCGCAATTCGTAGCGTGCATCGGCATCCATGGAATCGAAGTATCCCCTGGCATTCACTCGGCTCATGTCATACATCGTGGAGGTCACCGTAGCCTTGATGCGTGTGTCTATGGCCGCAGCATTAAGTGCCATGCCTCCCCATCCGCAGATACCAAGTATGCCGATACGTCCGGCATCGACATGCTCGCAGGTTGAGAGATAGTCGACAGCTGCACAAAAGTCCTCTGTATTGATGTCCGGAGATGCCACATACCTTGGTTCACCATCGCTTTCCCCGGTATAAGAAGGGTCGAAGGCCATAGTGAGAAAACCATGTTCAGCCAAGGTCTGCGCATATAACCCCGAGGCCTGTTCCTTCACTGCTCCGAATGGTCCGCAAATCGCAATGGCCGGCAACTTGCCGGTGGCAGCCAATGGCACATAAAGGTCGGCAGCCAATGTGATGCCATAACGGTTGCGGAAAGTTACTTTGGAATGTCTTACCTTGTCGCTTTGTGGGAAAACCTTGTCCCATGGTTGATTGTTGTCCGAAGGTATGTTCATAGTGGTATAATTATGATTGGATACGTTGTTGAGTGATGCAGTGATGTTGAGTGATGCAGTGATGTTGAGTGATGCATATACAAATGTGAACATGGTCGCACAAAGTAGCTGGGTGATAGTCTTGAAATTCATAATACTTCGTTTTGTTAAATAATATATGTATGCCGCACTGCGACTGTCCTGTACACGACGTTGCAAAGGTATGACTTTTCCATATGATTCATGGTATATGAATTACTGATTTTCCTCTCGTGTTTTATCATAATTACAGGATTGGCGTCCACGTGGACTGATTTCATTGTATTGTGGCGAATTATTAGTACTTTTGTAGCGAGAAAACGCATTGCTGATACTTATGCCATATGAAACTGTCAGCAAGTACAATACTGCTCTGGCAGATAGAATATACCTGACGAACATGGACAAAACTGTGAACTTAAATAGCGTAGACCAATACAACCGGATGTTTGGTCTGGAGACGTTGAACCCTTTGATTAGCGTGATAGACTTGAACAAGGCCACACGTCACGTGGACTACGTTCGCTGGAATTATGGGGTGTATGCACTGTTTCTGAAAATGGAAAAAGCTTGCGACATAACATACGGCCGCCAACCGTACGACTATCAGGAAGGGACTGTTGTGTGTTTCGCCCCAGGACAAACGACGCTGATTACACCAACCACCGACCGTTTGAAGATAAATACCCACGGCATCCTTTTCCATCCGGATTTATTGAAAGGCACGTCTTTGGGCAAAACTATCAGGCAGTACACATTCCTGTCGTACGAGGTAAACGAGGCCCTTCATCTCTCGGAAGAGGAACAGGATATTTTCATGGACTGCCTGAAAATCATCAAAATGGAACTGAAGCACAGTATGGACAAACACAGCAAGACCCTGTTGGTGAACTACATCGAGTTGCTACTCAACTATTGTGTACGCTTCTATGAACGACAATTCACCACAAGAACCCAAGCCAACAATGACATCTTGGCTCGTTTTGAACGCTTGCTTAATGATTATTTTCATAGGGAGCAGGCCCAAAAGGAGGGATTGCCTACAGTAAAGTATTGTGCGGAAAAACTATGCATGTCACCAAACTATTTTGGCGACATGTTCAAGAAAGAGACAGGAAAGACACCGCGGGAGTACATTCAGGATAAAGTCATCGAGTTGGCAAAAGAGCGCATTGCCGACAATGGCAGCACGGTAAGCCAGGTGGCATACTCGCTGGGCTTTCAATATCCACAGCATTTTTGCCGCCTGTTCAAAAAGAGGGTGGGGTGTACCCCAAAGGAATACAGAAACGCTTCAAATTAACCTCGCTGCTTAGTTTGTCTTGAGCTTGCTTATCATCTGTGTCATGTTACCCATAGGGCAAAATACACACCAGGTGCGTGGACGATACATGACAGTGAGCACGATGCCTACAATCAGTGACGTGAGCATGATGCCATATAATCCAAAGGCAAACTGTGCTTGCCATGGCTCTATGGCTACAGGATATGCCCAATGCCATGGCACGTCGAACGTCCATAACAGATGGATAGTCTCGCGCAGCGACTCTGCACCACGGGCCACTTGTACGGTGAGCCAGATCATCTCCGTAAAGAAAAACATGAAGAACAGCAGGAAACCATGGCGGAACCATGGGGATGACATCCACCTGGGAGCCACACGCTTGCGCGACCATCCCAGCGTATTGCCTATTTGTAGAAACAGCTGGCCGCGGCCGCAATAACGGTTGCAATAACCCTTGCCACCACCGAAAATTGCCATCAGCAGTGGTATCAGGAAACAGATAACGCCCAGCCATGCAAACAAGATGTTGAAGAAACCCAATGCAAAGTATGTAGCCGAAACTATCCACATATAGTCACTCCATCGCTTTGTCTTTTGCTTTGCCATAGTCCTATTATCTCAATATTTTGTGTATTACTCCTGCCGGACAATTCTTTTCACAGATTCCACACCCGATACATGCATTCTCGTCTATCACGGCATAGCATCCGCGATAGATGCTGATGGCGTCTTTGGGACAAACCGACACGCATACGCCGCATGCCACACAGCGTCTGCGTTCGTTTTCTGCTTTGTACTTGGTTGCCATAAGTGCCTTTTATTTGTCTTGCTCCAATAATTCTTCAAGGAACTCTGACGCATCAGCCACGCAGAGATGGCATTCGCGCAAGGCCTGTCCGCCATTTACTCTTTTCAACAGTTTGCATTGTGTGGCACCATTGCGTTGCTGGAACTTGTTCATCAGCTGACGCATCCCGTGTACGGCTTTGGCCTTGTCCTTGGTGGCAAGCCCCCACACCACTCCGGCACCTATGATGGCACCACAAGTGCCCTCCATGTTGCCCATGCCGGCTGCAAAGCTGTTGCCAACATGCTTGATGATTTCTTCGTCCAGGCCCGTATAGTCGCAATAAGTGCACAATACGGCCTGAGTACAATTGTGGCTGCCACAATGCTTCTTCTCTGCTGCTATTGCCTTTCTACTTTCCATATCGAATATGATTTTAGATACAAAATTACTACAAAAAAGTGAACTGCAGAAAAATATAGTGATAGAATTAAGTTACACTACTTGTTCGTAACCATACCCGAAAAGATGACAAACAGGGTTGGATGACCGCCACCGCAATAGGCTGACTGCGCCACACTGGTTTCCATGTAGTTCAACGGGTCACATTTGAACGTCCAAGGCTTCATGCCAAGAATGGTGGTTTGCCAGGTGGCGTCAAAATGTAGGTGTATACGCCAAATAATATATAAGGTGTGCCTCCCGTTTGTTGCTGAAGCCACACCTTATCGTGTTTAGTCTTTTATGTATCGCCTGATAGCATCTTCGCTAAGGCCGTCCCTCCGCCCACGCATCCGAACGACTTGCTGAAAGTGCCTGTCATGATGTTCACCTTGCCAAGACAGTCGAAATCTTGGAAATTTGCAGCCAAGTCAATTGTGTTTTTTGCATTTAAGCAGAGTAAAATATTTAAGTATAAACATAGTATATAAATTTATGCTACTTGTCTTAAGCAGGTATAAAGATAGTGAAAGACAATAATATAATATACAAAACACTAAATGAAATTTATCAAACATTATTTGACAGTTATTTGGAAGTGTTTATAAAATAGTTTATCTTTGCGAAGTCAAACGAAAAACGACAAGAAATGAATATGAGATTACCTGCAATCATAAACTGCGCCTTTCTTGCTTTTGTTCTCCTGTTCAGGAGACAACAAGATAAAGGAGGAATACATTGGGAGCTATTGCTGCATATTGCTTATTTCGGCACAAGCCGTTATTTCCTAAAAAGCCGTGTGTCAATGTGCATAGGACATTTGACCCGCAGCTTTCTTTATTTCTAATTTCGCCGAATTCGCGTTATATTATTATAATCATCTCAAGAGAGGGGGCAAGTTTCTTACTGGCCAGCACCCTCTTGTGCTTTTAACAATTTCATATGAAATCATATACAACTATAGTGGTTGCCATATTTATATTATGCAGCTGCTGTGAATCGAGACAAAATGTGGCACATAAAGGTGGCATTGTGTCTCCAATTGCAATGACAATAGATAGCATCGAGATAAAAAGTGATGGAATGAGCGGCTATGGGAACTTTTTTATGTCAGACGATCAATTGTTGTTTGCTGATTCTCGTACATGTAAATTATACACATTCAACACTGACGGAGAGCTTTTGGAGACACATTTTGCGAAAGGGCATGGGGCAAATGAATTTCCATCCTTTTTATACATGTGCCCTATTGTCAATGATACTAAAAGTATTATCGCCGTGGACGAATCAAACAATTGTTATTATTTTGATACTAAAACGTATCATGTCAAAAAACTTGGAGTTGTCCATTTTGATTGGGAGAAAGCAAAACAATCGGATTTATCGTCACCGTCTTTGTATAAGTTGCCTGATATGTATGATATGGGCATGACATTCATAAGACGTAATGACACCACGATTATTTCACCTATAGAAATTATGGACAGGTTACTTTCGGATAAAAAACAACGCTATAAATCTGGACATATATTAGCGGAAATAAACCTTAATACGATGGCGGTCGCCAAGGTGTTTGGTAAGTTTCCAAAGATGTATGAGGAACATCCTAATGCCAATATGGAGTTTTTCCAATACTGTGCAAATGGTGACACATTATACATAAACCATACCATAGATTCTTTGATATATGTCTACGAATATCCGGACAGGCTATTATACACTATGGGGTACGAATTGAAACACCTAAATAGAGATTATACTGAAAGTTGGAGCATAGATTCCGGTGTGTTTTATGACAATTTGAAAAAATGCGGTTTCAACACTGGATTATGGTTTTGCAAGGAGACAGGCTTGCTGTTTCGTACCGCTGTGCCAAATTCTGTTTCCACATATAGTCTTCTACAGGTTTATCAAAACACCAATCTAATCGGTTCCTATATTGCGCCGCCATATTTTAAGATGTTAGGATATATAAATGGAGTTTATTATGGGGTCAGGATGACACCGATAGAGATAAATGATAAATTGTCATTTATGGTATATAAAATATACTTTTGATAATCACAGCACTTACAAGATAAAACACATTTAACTTTAGAATAATGAAATTTCACATGAAGTATTTAGGTTTTGCGACTGCGCTACTGTTCACAATAATATGTGCCTACTCTATTGTTGCTTGTGGCAATGGGGGCGGAAATGAATACAAGTGTCAGGAAACAAGGATTATTTCCGATTTCCCTGTAAATATAAATTTAGACAAGGGACATTTGCTCCCAGTCAATCCCTATGGCTGTGTAGACTTTATCGGTGTTGACAGTCTTGTGATTTTCAAGATATACAATGGAGACTATCTTTGGAATGTAGTAAACTTGAACAATACAGAAGCGAAGTGCAACTTATTTAGTTTGGGACATGGAGAAAACGAATTTACTGCTTTACCGATATCGGAAAGGGAGTTCGTGACAGACTCTGCCTTGTACTGTGACTTCTACTCGCCAGAGCAAAATACCTTCTACAGATGCAATCTGTCCAAGAGTTTTGATTTGCATTCTCCATGTCTTGAAATAAAGGAGGATGTCGGTTCTTTTGAGACTTTCCAAACATTGTACAGATTGCAAGACAATACTTTTTTTGCGGTAAGGTACATTGGCCATAATGGCTATAGCCGTGGTATCCTGAATCGGGACGGTTTTATCGAATGCGATGGGCTGGGCAACTTAAACAAAATGACAGTGGAAGAGAACATCAATACATTGTCTTCTGTAAGGTGTGTAAATCAATCAGTCAACACGGTGGTAGAGGCGATGATAAGAATGCACCAAATCAACTTATATTCTATATCAGATGGCAAAAGTCTGACACTTTCTGTTGACGGAGAGTTGCAAGATGCCAAGGAAATAGATCAGACATCAAAGTCGCTCTTGAAGAAGGGATTTGGTAATGTCTCCTGTTACGACGATTATTTTATGGCTGTGTATGTAAACAGTTCACTTGTCGATTTCTTAAAAGCAAGTGAAGGACAATCCCAGTTGCTGGTATTTGATTGGGATGGCGTCCCCCTGGCAAGAATCAGTCTGCCACACATGGCAGCCAATGCATATATCTACGACAATCATTTGTTTGTCCTCACAACCGACGGAGACTTTTATCAGTATGACAAACCTGCAATAATGTAAAGGAGGTCAAACATGACAAAGAGTCATTAGGTATTATCTGTGAGTGCAAGCATGAAAACGCTTTTCATATATATATGTACAGTTGTCAGTATAGTACCAATATCTACTTATGCAAAAACAAATCACAATGCTGTCATGTATTGCGGCTGTTGCCATCGCAGCATTCGTTGGCAAGAAGACTTTTGGGTCACAAACATCTGAGGCAAGCAATCTGCTCATGCAGAATGTGGAGGCTTTGGCAGACAATGAGTCAGACAGTGACCTTTCATGTACCGGACTCTTGGGGAGATGTACTTTTAAATGTAACAAATGTGGAACGGATTGGTATGCGTTCGGTGCTCATATGAAAGGCTCACATAAATGTGCGCAGTAAATATAGCGGATATATGTATCAATGGATGGAGAGACATCCCATCCATTGATAATTCTGCATCTAAATCATATGTGTAAATTAGACTTGTTATACTCTGGATATTGTTGACTTGACCGAGAGGCGTTAATGCGATGAAAACAAACAAAGAGATTTACTTGCTCTCTGCATTGATTATGGCAGGGTGCTCACACTCCCCAGGCGTGCGCTACGACTCGGGACAACTGGCGACGGCTCCACGCCGAAGCGTGTCTTCCGTCTTGATAAAGAAAGATATGGAGTGTTACTATCCGGTCAAAATGGCCAAGTGCGACATGCTGTTCATTGTGCAGGATTTGCAGACGGCCGGCCATGTCAACATCTTCAGCTCGCAGGGTGAGTATGTGGACTGTCTTGTGAAGAAGGGGCACGGACGTGAGGAGGTAAGCAGTCTGCCGACCATGTTCTCACTCGACAAACGGCGCGGTGTCGTATCGGTATTCGCCAATCCGTATCTTGTGGAATACGATGTGAGGGAGTTCATGGAAGCATGCGAGGATTATAGCAGCAAGACAGACTGTTCGGTCTTGCTCGCGTCGTCGGCGCATGATGTGAAGCGGCTGGCCGACAGGTATCTGTTGGAGGGATTCACGAATGACATGCGCTTTGCGGTCGCCGACAACAATTCCAGAAGCGTCTATGTGGAGTATCCGCTGATTCTGCCTTGGCAGGATGACGACGCGACGGCCGCTGTGCTGACATACGCAAGCCGTGTGGCGGTCTCCCCCGACGCGACACGTTGGGTGCAGGTGTCGTACATAGGCGCCGTGCTTGAAACCTTCGAACTGCGTGGTGGTGACATACGCAGTATGGGAATGAACCCGATATACCGTCCGGTGTATGACGGAGAGGGGAATGATGTGGGATGGTGCGACGAGACAACCATCGGCTTTGACGATGTCGTGGCGACGGACAAATGCATATATGCGCTGCTGAACGGCACACAGGGAAAGAACCTCAAGAGCAATCCTCCAGTCAGACCTTTCACCAACGAGATAACCGTCTTCGACTGGAACGGCGACATAAAACAGATCATAAGCACCGACTGCATGATGATGACCATCGACATCGACGAGGACGAGGATGTGTGCTATGCCATAGCATTCAATCCGGACAGAGGGTGCGATTTGAGGAAAATTCCGCTCGGAACATCAGAATGCGCCTCCGATTAGAACAACAACCATGAAACTGTTCCTCTGCATAACAAGAACCTTGGTGCGCTGCATCATGCTGGTGTTTGCCGTATGTTTGTGCCATGTGCATCGTGTATGGTGCGACACGCACCCTTGTGGCCGACCAGTTCATCATCCCCTCGTGGTCCATGTCACCCACGTTGGTGCCCGGCGACCATGTGGTGGTGAACAAACTCATCATGGGGGCGAGACTGTACACAGACTTCGACTTCAGGCAAGGTGGGCAGGAACTGAAAAGCGTGCGCATGAAGGGAAAGCGTAGATTACGCCACAACGACATCGTTGTGGACCACCGCCGCCTGTACTGGCTGGAGGACCTGTAGCATAATCTATTTCGTCAATTCATAGTATACTATGTATAAGACAATGGGTTGCACTAAATGTGCGATGTCTGCCCCATAGGTCAAACAGACATAATCTAACATGTAAAAACTACAATCAAACATCTACGTATGAAAAAAAACAGATTCATCATCATCGCAGCATTATGTATTATGGCTTTCATTTCATTCAAGGTTCAACATCGGCCTGCAAGCGAAATTCTGTTGGATGACATAGAGGCGTTGACACAAGAAGGAGGTAGCGGAGAAACACTCAACTGCTACTGTGCTTTAATGTCAGATCAAAGTTGTGTAGTTAACAATAACGGTTCGTCTAAATGCGCAACTGGCCCTAATGTAAAATGCTGGGAATACAACAACAACTGCAATTAGTATGTTGTTACTCGTATAATAGCACACTAATGAAAAACACATGGGTAGATGCCGTGAAAACATTGCATCTACCCATAAACAATCAAACTTAAAATCCAAATATGAATACATTATACAAATCAATTTTGATGTCAGTTGTTTCATCACTGACAATACTCTCTGCTGGATGTGGAAACGACACGAAACAAGCTATAACATATGACGGAGAGAAATTAATTGAAATGGACAGCATATCACTTCAACGGGTTGATTTGGAAGAAACGACAACAACATATGAAATTGAAAGTGGTATTAAAGATACATCCATATATGTGATGGACAAGTATCTGTGTACCTTGAACCTATATACTACCAAAGGCGAGTGGCAGTCATCACATCTTGGTGCCGGCCACGCATATAATGAAACAGTTATAGGACGTATCGCTGGATGTTCGTTCTTGCCTAATGGAAGATTGGCCATTTTTAACACCAGCGCTGTTTATATGCTGTATAATGACAACTTGTGTATGCAAGACTGGTTCCGCATTGATTATAACGAGTCGTTGCCAAAGAACTGCTATGAAAAACCACAAGCCTATACACAAAGATACAACAGGTTGGTATGCCGCGGTTATGGTGATTGTATTTATTGTAATATGGAGTTGGCAACTCAGGAGACCAACATGCTTGTTTCTGGATCTGATTTCTTGGAAAACGCATCTAACATCATGGAGATTGACATGGAGAAAAAAATATTGGGACGGCTTTTTGTAAAAGGATTTCCAGACTCTTATTCAGATACCCCGTTATCAAAAATAATTCTATCCTCTTCCTACTTTGATATTGATGCCAATGGAAACTTCTATGTGACATTCGAGGCCGATTCCGCCATTTATATCTATGATAAGAATAACCATGGGTTGGCTCGGTTTGGTTTTGCCGGGAAAAACATGGAAACAAACTACACTTCCACCCCTACATTGGCAGATGTAAGAAAAAATTACAGCAAAGAACGTAAAAGATGCGGCTATTATAACTGGATAGAATATGATGATGCCAATGGATTGCTTTTCCGCTCGTATCAAAAGGGGGAGCATGAAGCGATGGATGGATTGCAAATTTATAGGAATCACAATCTTATAGCCGACATTGACGTACCGAAAAACTTCAAAGTCATGGGATATATAGAACCATACTATTATAGCCAAGTGATTGCGGATGAAGATAACGAAAAACTATATTTATACAGGTTTGCATTATGCGAATGAATGAAAGAAGCAAAGGTATATTAGAATATGGACTTTATCTATGTATGTTTATAGTACTTTCCTGTATCATCTTGCACAGTGCGTCTAATGAAGTTAAGCCCCCTAATCATGAAGGAAACCATCCTATTACTGACGCTAAAATAATTGAGAAAATCCAAGTTTTGGATAGCATCCCCCTTGATACAATTGTCCACCTTACATACCAGATTATAAATTTAGGACACGACAGTCTAAGAGTGCTGAATGTAAACCCTGATTGCTCATGTACTGATTTTATAATAAGCAATTCCGTTGTTGCGGCAGGCGATACTGCCAATATCACTCTAATATATAATTCCCAAGAACGCCTCGGAGAAAATAAAATAAACGCAATAGTAAAATTGAATACTAACAGACGAATATACAAGATTACAGCCTATATTAATGTTATAGAAAGGCAACACAAGTAACAAACCCAATTTGCCTATGCATGCTAAATCATTTACGAGATTCATTATTCTATATTGACTGAGACCCTACTTTATTGTCATATCAATAAGCATGCCAGAAATTAAGAAGATAAGTTTATTCCCTCCCCTCAACCTACTCAAATATATGCGCACGTTGCTTGATAAAAGAATGATGTTGCCAATACTGATTGTGACATGTTTTCTGACGTACTACGGCACACGCATCTTCGTGGCCGACCAGTTCATCATCCCCTCATGGTCCATGTCACCCACGTTGGTGCCTGGCGACCGTGTGGTGGTGAACAAACTCATCATGGGGGCGAGGCTGTACACCGATTTCAACTCCCGTGTTCCGGAACAGGAACTCGTACTCTTTGGTCAGCCCAAGCGTGCTGAACTCACGTTTCTGGGCACTGGTCCTTGTTATCTCGTTGTCCTCGGCAATCTCCCAACGCAGCAACTCAAGCATCACGGAATCCTTTTTCAGATTGTCGACAAGTCCGTTCAACAGCTTTATAAGTCGCGCTTCGTGACTCTCCGTATCTGTGTCGGGTGCCATCACGAGGTCGCTAAGCCAGAACTCGTTGTCCTTGACTAATTTCTTATAGAACTCCTGCAGGCTCTCGTTGCAGCGGTAGAAAATAGGTGGCTCCATGTCGGCCCTCTGCATGATGTTCTTGATGTTTGTCTGCACGAAGCCCTTCTCAATGACCACTTCCGCGGCGGCCTTGACAATTCCTTCCTCTATGTCTTTTTTACGTCTGAGTGGACGGCGTGATTTAACAAGTCCCTCCATGTGTTTAATGTATTGTTTGTGTTAAAAAGGAATAAAATGTCTTATCTCTGTCAGGCTTAGCACAAGCCTGTCCAGCTGGCTCTTTGTGTGCGTGGTCAGTATGCTGACCCTGAGACTTGCCTCCTTGGGGCTGACGGCCGGATACGCTATTCCGCTTACAAAAATACCTCTTTTTTGTAACTCACGGGCTATCTCGTACACTTTTTGATTGTCACGCACCATTATCGGGAATATGGGAGAGACAGAATGTCCAATGTCGAATCCCTCGTCCGTCAGCCTGCCCCTTAGATAGTCCACGTTGTCCCACAGCCTGTTTCTGAACTCCGGAGTGCTCGTCTGCAACTCGATGGACTTCAGCGCGGACGCGGCCACCTGCGGCGTCATGGCCGCGGAGAACACATTGCTGTCGGCGTAATACCTCAGATACTGTATTATGTTGCGTGACGCGGCGACAAAGCCTCCCACACATCCGAACGATTTGCTGAAGGTGCCCGTTATGATGTCCACTTTGCCAAGACAGCCGAAACGCTCGGCCGTTCCTCGTCCGTTCCGCCCCATGACACCCATGCCGTGGGCGTCGTCCATCATCAGCAGTACATTGTGTTTCCTGCATACATCATTATCTCCGGCAGTTTCGCAAGATCGCCGTTTTGTGAGTATACGCCGTCTATGATGACGAGGTTGGTCTTATATTGATTCTTGGAGCGTCCAAGCACCATGTCAAGATACTCCACGTCGTTATGGCCGACATGTTTGGTGTTTGTCCCTGTCAGCCCTAATGTGGCACTGGTATGTATAAAGGAATCTACATAGGCAATGTCCTCTTTCCCCAGTATAGCTCTCAGCAACCCTGCGTTAGCCCCGAAACCGGACGAGAACACGATGGCGTCCTCCTGTCCTGTGAATCTGGCTATGGCCTCCTCTAAGTCTCGGTGTATGTCAAGATAGCCGCCTATGGCTTGCGCCGCACATGCGCCTGCACCGTATTTCATGACGGCCTCGATTCCGGCCCGTTTGACTTCCTCATGCTGCGACATGCCGAGATAGTCATTTAATATGTAGGCATCCACAGCGCTGTCCATTCCCTCAATGTTCATAGTAGCACCAACCCCTGAATGTGCCATCACCCAGTATGATTTGCAACCGAAGGCATCCTGCTGGTCAATGTACTTTTGGAAATCAGCAGCCCTATCAATTAGATTATCGCATTTGGACAATGTAAAATCTTTAAGCGTAAACATAATAGATAATTATTTTATTGTTATTTTGTATTGCTACAAAAATAATGAAAAACAATGATATAGCAATTATAATACCAGATAAAATTTAGGAGGTGGGGGTATAAAATTGTATGATAATTATTTGGAAGTATTTATAAAATCACTTATCTTTGTGGCATCAACCCAAAAGCGACATGCAATGAACATGAGATTACTAACAGTGATAAGTTGCGCTCTTCTACTTTTGTGTTCCTGTTCTGGGGACAATAAGATCAAGGAGGAGATGGAACGTTTCTACGGTCAGCACGTGGTGTTGCCCTTGGACAGTATGCTATATGTGGCAGACGATAGCATTGGATATGTTCATGATGTAATGGCCGACAGGTATCGGTTGGTGGTTTATTACGACTCGACCGAATGTTCATCGTGCCGCCTCAAAACATTGTATGAATGGGATAGTCTTATAGATAGTGTGTCGTCATCCGGGCATAAAGTGGATTTCTACTTTGTGTTCAATGTACCAACCCAACGTGTGGAGGAAGTCAAGGCCGCTATTGTCACATATGCCAGCAATCTGTCGGTGTATCTTGATACAACTGGTGTGTTTGAGCGTATGAATCCCAATCTGCCTCGCCTGTCGCAAATGCGTACATTCTTGCTCAATCGAAAAGACACTGTGGTACTGGTTGGAAATCCTGTGTACAACAGTCGTGTGGCAGATATGATGTGGAATATAGAACGAGAATGAATTAACAACAAATAATAACTTCTAAAAACAACAAACACTGACAAAAACTGTATTTCTTACCAGTATTAGCGTATGCCTTGCAGGATGTTCACTGCTGTACGCTTCGTTTTTACGAACAGAGTCGAACTCCTCTGTGCTTTTGGCTAATGTAGAAGCATTAAGCCAAGAGGGTGATGCTACATCAAATTTGTGGACAAGGGTGGACAAAGATTGTACTTATACTTTTACCGCAAGAGCAAACGCTGAAGTTAAAGTGAAGATTGCTGGTGCTAATATTATAACGTTACGCGCTGATGCTTCAGGAAAAGCCAAATATACCATCAAGGACGGGAAAACACATTGCTCTGCTAATGGCAACGAACAGTGTGAAGCACGATATTGTCAACAACTCTCGGCACTTTAAATAGTATACACTATGAGGGCAATAAAAAAGGTCGCCGGCTATGCACTTGCCATCATATCATTCTGTAGTCTGTCTGGATGTCGCCAGCAGATTACAGAGCATGATACCATTCGCTTTGGTGATGTTGTTATTAACGACAATAATATGTTTGATGACATCTGTAGCAGCGTAAGATTAGTTGAACTAAAAGCAGATGGCGTGGTCATCGGTGACATTAAGCGAGTTTTTCGTCATGGCGCTTATCTATATATAATAGACGAGACGGCAGAGAGTATACATGTTTTTTTAGATGACGGACGATACATTAATACTGTGTCAAAGCGCGGCCATGCTCGTGATGAATAAAAAGGAGGTGATAATGCCTGATTCCAACTCTAAATATCCTATATGAAAAAATACCGTAGTTTTTTTAGGTATACTATATTCGTGCCATTCCAAATGGTTGAGTATCCTATGTAAGGAAGGTGGGGAGAATGCTATGTTCTGTCGCAATGCGTCAGGGCATAATCAAGGATATCAAGAAAAAGACGTGAAAACAAAAAATGCCCAGAAAATGAGACTATATTGTATTTGCGCAGTTGCATAAATAAAGATACATATGAAAATACAAACCACCAAACATTTATTTGCCGTACTTCTCTCTTCTTTTCTGACAGGCTGTGTACAAGGCCTACCAGATGAAGAGGAGGCCAACAAGTGGGATATGTACTGCACGTTGGCATACTATAAGTATGTTGAGCGTGATACCTTGAAGTATGCTGCTGCCCGGTATTTGATAGAAAATATGCCGTATCATTATTCCAACGTGCGTATATATAAGGATAACGACACGTTGGCGCGGTGGCGGAGTGAGACCGACAGCATATACTACTCGTTCGTGCGTGGCTGCACGATGGCAGACTTCCCTTGGGACACGCTGTGGCAAGTGAAGAAGGCGCGCCGCGAGGTGATGGAGGCCGACACCATGCTCGATGTAGTCGTTGACCACCGCCGCCTGTGTGACCTCGGCGAGCTGGACTTCGACTTCCTCACCGCCCATATAGACAACGCTTTCCGCGTGTGGCGCGAGTCGCCGTTCGCAAAGAACCTTACCTTCGAAGAGTTCAAGGAGTATATCCTGCCGTACCGCAGCGTGGAGGGCTACGGCTTCAACGAGACTGGCAGGACCTACAACAACATGTTCGCCAAGTACGTCATGGCCGACACCGCCGCCGACCTGCACACCACGGTGCGGTACTATAACGTAGCCGTCAACCACATGCGCGACATGAACGGACGCACGCACCGCACGCAGCTGGCCGGCATCTACGACCTGTACTCTCGCGACAGGCACGACTGCGTCGACATAGCCAGCTACGGTTGCAACATACTGCGCGCCTGCGGCCTGCCCGTGGCGGTGGAGTACAACATCTGCTACCGCAGCCTGCCGGGACGCCACTACCACTGCTGCGTGTACAACGACTCCACCGACACATGGCAGACATTCAACGCCGAGAGCTCGCTGCCGGGCGATGGCGACTGGGCGTTCGCCGAGACGGCCAACGTGTACCGCGTCATGTACGCCGCGCAGAAAGACACGCCGCCATTTCTGAAAGCCGACGGCGAGTATGTGCCGGGCATGCTTGACCAGCCCTGCATAAGGGACGTGACATCGCATCTGGCGCAGACCACATCCATCACGCTGCCATTCAAGGAGAGGACAGAGAACAACCTCGCCTATCTGGCCACCTTCCAGAAGGCCGGGCGCGGACAGGTGCCTGTGACGTGGGGCGTGATAGACAAGGCACGTGGCGAGGTGACGTTCGACAACGCCATGCCCGGCATACTGTACTTCCCGGTCTATTATCCCGACCGCAGTAGCAGGTCCTTCGGTGCCCCGTTCATTGTGGAGATGGCGGACAGCGTGCCTGTCGTGAGGACGATACCGCACACCGACTACACGAAGACGGCACGCGGCACGGTGACGCTGACACGCAAGTATCCGCGCAAGCCCAACATGAGGCGTGTGGCGGAGGAACTTGTGGGCGGACGTTTCATAGGCTCGCGGAAGGGCGATTTCAGCGACGCCGTCACGTTGCTGGAGATAAAGGAGGCACCTCCTGCCGCCCTTGTCACCTATTCGCTGGCCCGGACAGGACGCTACAAGAGTTACCGTTTCCAGGCCTCGTCCGAGCATCCGCACGCGCACATCTCCATGTTGGAGTGGCTGGCTCCTGACAGTTACGGATACGCCAATACCATGCCTGCCATGCGCCGTCACATCCTGTCTCCGGCCGACACTGCGCTGCCGGCACGCGAGGCCGGGCTGGTGCGCATGATGGACGCCGACACGTGGGACAAGATGGTGTGGAAGCCCGAGTACGACGGCAACATGCAGACATCGCCGAGCGCATATCCCAACATAACGCTGTGGCTGAAGGATCCGCAGGTGGTGACGCACGTGCGCTTCTCGCCCAAGAACGCCGACAACGGCATCTGCGCCGGCGACGAGTACGAACTGCGCTACTGGGACGGCGGCTGGCGCTCGTGCGGTGTCATCCGTGCCGAGTACGAGTATGTGTCGTTCGACGATGTGCCACTTGGCCGCCTGTATTGGCTGGAGAACCTGTCGCAAGGCGGAGAGGAGATGCCTTTCGTGATAGACGAGCAGGGACGGCAGATATTCGTGTACTATGACATAATCAAAATATAAGGCAAGGCCTAAAGTCCGCACCCTTGCCTGTGGCTATTAACAACTTGCGGACATTTACACAAATATGAAAAAACAAATCACAATGCTGTCATGTATTGCAGCTGTTGCCATCGCAGCATTCGTTGGCAAGATGTCCTTAGGACAACATGCTTATGAGAGTGACGACCTTCTAAGGTTAAACGTGGAGGCCTTGTCTACAGGAACAGAGACAGAGGACGACTGTGATTACAAAAATGGCTACGCCGCATTCACAGGAAAAAAAGGAGGAGCCTATGACTGCTGTAAGGTATGGGTGAACTTCGCACCAAAGGATGAGCATTGCAGATAACATGATTTTTGCCTCCGTTTCGGCGGAGGCAAAAAAACGAGAAGAAGTATCATGAGTATAACAGGTTACATATCAGGAACAGCACTTATGTCGCTGATTCTGTTTGCGTCGTGCGACGGCCATACTGAAAAGCGTGTCACCGCATCGGCATTGTCGGTAGACGACACGCTGTGTTACGAAGTAGTGGAGTCTCAAACTGTCCCGTTGGGCTTGAACTTATGGGACTGGAAGATTGTGCCAAGCCATATCGTGTTCTTCCACCAAGGACAGGAACAATACTGTACATTGTATGAGACGGCAGACCCGCATGAGGCTTACCCTATAGCGCACAAAGGGCACGGAAGCGACGAGTATATCTCCTGCTGTTGGTGCAAGACAAAGGCAAACGACGAGTTTGCGTTATATGACATAATGAAAGGGAGACTGAACATTTACGGCATAGAGCGCCAAATCGCAAAAATAAAAACGTCCTATCCTCTGCCTGCGGACGGCGACGGCATGACCAAGCCATACACCGGCATGGTACATAGCAAAGACCACCAATACCTAATGAAGGAGGACGGCGACGAGACAAACCTGCGTTTGGTGGATTTGGACAGTGGAAGGGAAATCGCATCATACCATTGTGCTTACAGAGATAACCGGACTGGACCATATACGCCGTACGATTTTCTGTTCCAGGTGATTGGCGATAAAGTCATTTTGTCCTACTGCTATTTTGACCGAACCGAATTGCTGCAAATCAAAGACGACGCAATCGAACTGTTGGCCGCCTATGGCGAGGAAGGTGACTTTGACATACCGACCGATTACGACCTGTTGGAATACTCCAGTTTGTACATAGATACAAAAGACGGCGATTTCTACATTCTGAAAAGCCGTGAAGGACAAGACGAAGGAGAGGACATTTTGGTGTTGAATGCCAAGACCCACAAGGCAACAATGCTCAGATTGTCAACGCCAGTCAAATTGTTTGGTTTCGACACACAAGGGGCACTTGTCGGTTACAACGAGTCTGGGTCTGGCTCAGAGATTTATATATTTCGAGAAAAGACTACTGATTGAAAATTCAGCCTATCATATACAGCACACTGAGCACCGTGCTTGGCGCAGTGTTCATCGTGTCGGCAGTGGCCGAGTACGAGTATGTATCATTTGACGATGTGCCGCAAGGCCGCCTGTATTGGCTCGAGAACCTGTCGAAGGGCGGAGAGGAGATGCCTTTCGTGATAGACGAGCAGGGACGGCAGGTGTTCGTGTACTATGATATAGTGGATCTTTACAAAGACTGATGAGAGCTGGAGAAATCATAGGTAAAATCATGGCTGTCGCGGTTGCAACGCTGATAGTGGGTAAGTTGCTGATGGCAGTGTACTACGGCACGCGCACCTTCGTGGCCGACCAGTTCATCATCCCCTCATGGTCCATGTCACCCACGTTGGTGCCCGGCGACCGTGTGGTGGTGAACAAACTCATCATGGGGGCGAGGCTGTACACCGATTTCAATTTCAGGCAGGGTGGGCAGGAACTGAAAAGCATACGTATGAAAGGAATGCGCAGCTTAAAGCACAATGACATCGCAGTATTCAACTATCCGCAAGTAGGCGGTCGCATAGCCTTCAAGATAAACTATGTGTACTGCAAACGGTGTATAGCCCTGCCGGGGGACACACTGAGCATAGTAGACGGACACTATAAAAACAACAACTACCGCGACACGTTGGGGCTTGGCGCGATGCAGACGCGCCTGTCAGAGGTAGACGAGGCAGGATACAGCGCAGAGGCGCTGGCTGTGTATCCGTTTGATGAGCATGTGGGATGGACATTCAAGAATATGGGGCCTCTGTACATACCGCGCCGTGGCGACATAATAACGCTGACACCCAAAGAGGGTGTCGTGTACAAAAGTCTGCTGGAGCATGAGACAGGCAGACAGATTACAGTGGATTGGGAAGAGAATACAGTCATGATGAACGGCAAGGTGGCGACAAAGCACGAGTGGCAGAACAACTACTACTTCATGGCCGGTGACAATGTTTTCGACTCGATGGACTCTCGCTATTGGGGGCTGGTGCCGGAGGACTACATCGTGGGTGTGGTGCAGATGATAAGCTATTCTAAGGACAGAGAAACCGATACAATAAAATGGGAACGAACACTCTTGGAAAGATAGGTTTATGTACCACTACTGTGGTATGGTGGGCATAGATGATGCATAATAAGACATAAGGAAAACAAGGCAATATCGCCACATAATCAATAACAAAAAAATGAAGACAAAATTCTTCTGCCGTTTTTTGCGGCAATTGCTGCTATGGCGGCATTAAGTTATCTCGCCACTCGGTCAAATAAGGCTGAGGCCGAGAGTAATCTGTTACTGCTTAAGAATGTTGAAGCATTGGCGGATGACGAAGTGGGTTCCGGAGAACAACCCTTGAAGTGCCACAACACCATTATCACGCAAGAAAATTGCACTGTTTTATTGTGGTGGATGCGTTTGGGTTGATGGTACTGCAGCGAGACTGTCAGGAACAGACAAGTGCAATCCTTAATTCATCTCGAATCACTTTTAGCCAGTTTTTCATTGGCTGGCTAATAGTTACAATTATCCATTATGAGCAATCAAGTCATATGTTTATGAAGAATATCGTATCATTTATGGTCGTATTGTTACTTCTCTTTGCAAGTTGCAAAGAGAAGACTATTGACAGAGACGAGTATATAGCCTGTGGGGATGATGTAGCATTCGTCTCGTTTCAGACGTTATTCACTCTGGAAAAGCAGCAGGGCCGCGCTGTGTTGCCTGGTCATATCGCCAGAAACTTCATTGTGCATGACAGTCTGATGCTGATAGAGACGGGACGCAGAGACGGACAGATAAATATCGTGTCACGTAGAAGCGGTGAGATCCTGTTGTCGCTTCTGAATCAAGGCAATGGTAGTGAAGAGACCAACCAACCTATAAACTTTGCGTCATGGGTTTCGTTTTACCACAAGAACGATTCGCTTTACTGTAATATTATGGACAAGCAGAGGGGACGGATACTGAATGTAAACATCACAAGGAGTATGGCCGACGGAAAACCATATATGACAATGCTGTTTCCCAATAACAGGTTCCCGATGCCGATGTTTTGGGCAAAGACCATAGGAGACTCTGTTGTCATATACAAACACATGGACAAACAGATAAGGCAGATGAGGAAACTATACGGGGATTCTGCACAAATTTCCAATGTCGCAATTGAACGCATGAACACACCCTGTATTCCGAATACAGAAGAAGACATAAACGTACTTTCGTCCATGATAGTGGTGAATCCCAATGGAGACCTGTTTGCAGAAATACCGTTGGGGATGAACTATTTGAACATATACTCTGTGGACGGGACATACAGGAAGACTGTATGCATGGGGCAGGAAATGGACCGGCTGAGCGACATCCTGGCTTTGCCGAGGGAAGACCGCAAATACAATTTCGCCAACGCTAAGGCCTATGACTTCGGATTTGCTGTACTGAAGCATGAAATCACAAATCTTCAATACCAAAGCAATGCAGATTATCTACCCTCTGTATTGATGTTCGAATGGAGTGGGAACCAATTTGGGGAGATAAAGTCAGACTTCAAGTTTACGCGCTTCGAGATAGACATAGACAACAAGCAAATATACGTGATTGACGAGCATGGTGTTCTCCTGCAATTTGAAGTGGACGTTGACTTGAAGAGGCACGTGTGCCGAGATTGATGTTTTATGTAAATACCCAATAAAAAATAACATAAGTCACAATGAAGAATGTATTGATTTTAGCCTTGATGCCAGCCATCATGCTCGTGGTTAGTTCATGTGGTCATAATGGGAAATGTGAATCGATGGACATGGACAGTATGAAACACAAGAGAACAATGGTTGCTATGTGTGCAGTATGTATTGCTACGGCTGCTGTATGTAGTTTCTATCAAACTACAGTTAATGAGGGTGATTTACTCTCTGCCAATATCGAAGCACTCACAGAAGAAAACACAGGCGTTTTCAAATTTCCGACTGCTCACGCATATAAAATGACGTGCAATGCGGAAATAAGCAAAAGGAAAACGTGCAAAGTAGAATATTGGGATTGTCAGGGAAGCGGATACGGATGCAACCCTAGCAAATGTCCTGATCACAATCATGAACTTTAGCCTATTCTGGTGGACTCCGGTCCACCAGAATATAACCCGCACATCGTACATATATATATGGAAATAAAAAATATCATCAAGTTTGTCGCCATCTGCTGCCTTGTCTCATGTGGTGACAATACAACACAAAGGCAATACTGTAGCGTGTCTAACACCGACACACTGTTTTTACCTGAAAAAGGAAATTTTGAGGCGGCTGGCTATGTTCGGCAGATAAAATGCATACCTTTAGAGAATAGTGACCGCCACATTTTGTCCGCAGTCTCAAAGATGGCTGTTTCTGATAGCGTGTTTTTTGTTTCAAACATGAAACAGGGAAAATTATGCGCGTACAAAACTAATGGAGAGTTTCTATACGAAATACATGCACTGGGGCGGTCACACAAGGAATACTACGAGATAAGATCCTTCTGCGTGGATGACAACAGCATCCACATTCTCGACAACGCAAAGCATTTACTGATATCGTATTCAAAATATGATGGCACATACCAACAGACACGGCGTTTAGAACATGTGGCATGGGATATTGAGACCTACGGGAATGATAAATTCATCTTTTCGTACAATGACAATAACTCGTCTGACGCCATCACCACTATCCCACCTTCTGGTGTATGGGTGACAGACAAAAACTTAAGAACTATCGGATACCATACGATGATAGACACTAAAGAAGATCTGATCGGCAAACAAAACTATTTCACCAAACATCGTGACGATGTGATATATCATGACTATAAGTGCCAAGGCTATTACATATTAACCCCTGGCGATTCCATTCCAAAATTCGTGTCTGTGGAAGTAGGCAATCCAATTCCTATGAAACTATTGGCCGACTATGAGGCGGTGTGCAATGGAAATTACCAATATCTTACAGAGACCCCTTTCATCACTGACAAATACGTGGCCTTGGCTGTGGGAACAGGCAAATACGAAGAGTCTGCAGTTGCATGGTTGGATGATGGCGAGATTCATCTTTTTTCGGAAGACAACTCACATAATTATATGCCATTTCCTAACGCGGTATTTAAAGAGAAATTCGTGTACTACCTTAACGATTACGACTTTTATAAGACTCTTGTAGACGATGGTTTTATGTCTATGGATGCGAAATCTGAAGAACTACTTAAAAACGGAGGAGCCATTCTCCTTATTTATGATATGCGAATTTAGTCGTCGTGTCATTGAGTAGCAGAAAAACCGGGTATGCAAAAACAGTGGGAACGAACACTCCTGGAAAGATAGTTGAACAAGAAAAGCAATCTAAAGGAGCTATGTGCCATGCCACTCATAAGTTTCCTGCACATCACAACATTACATCTTAAATCATGGGCAGAACAAAAAGAAAAATTTCCTCGTGACCATACATGTATAAAGGGGCGCAATCCGAAAAGCCTTATGAGTAGGAACAACGAAAATCAAACGACACAAGAAAATGAAACGAAAAATCTTATTTTCCACATTGGCTTTGGCGGCTGTCGGTACATTTATCAGTGGTCTGAGAGTATTTCAGAACCAAGCCACACAACGGAGTGAATTGCTTATAGCAAACATTGAGGCCATCGCAAATGGAGAAACTACAGAGGAACTGACATGCTATAACACCATCACATCAAAAGATGGCTGCAAGGTGCGGTATTGCTCTACCTGCGAGTACATAGATGGAACAGACCCATGGAATGCTCCGTCAAGCAAATGCATTCCCAAATAACCACCTACATCGGTAGACATCTTGATTACGAGAACAGGGAGTTGGGGCGGAGTTCCATTCCAACTCTCTGTAAAAATATAAAGAACTAAAAGTAAATAAAAATCAACAATGACACATAGAACCTTTTCCTGCATTTTGCTTGCCGTGGGCCTATGCGCCTGCACCAAAAACTATGAAGGCAACAATTACATGTCGTTTGACAACGTGAGGCATGTCACATCGTTTGCCTACGAGCGTGTGCATAGCAAGGTGGACGCAGAAAAAATCACATCGTCTTATGGCAAGAACTTCCGCATCGTGGGGCAATACCTTGTGGAGGAGCCGGGCTGTGGGGCATCGTTCTGGCGAGTGACGGATATGCAGACGGGCATAACCAAGAGCCTTGCGCACAAGGGGCATGGAGAGCATGAGTTTGTGAACAGCCCACGCCTCAACGAGGCCAACATCTATCTGGAGGACGGACATGTGCACTGCCTGACCAACGACTACTCGTCGGGCAAGACGTTCGACATCGACATTTCGATGCTGTTCGCCGACAGCGTCTATATAAAACGATGCCATGACATGGCGCGCTCGTCGTTCAACGCACTTATATTCAGTGATAGCACTTATATGTACCGTGCCATATCGGCACACGAGGATGAGCAGATGCGGTTTGTGGTGAGCAACGGAGAGCAGGTGTTCTCGCCGTCAACAGAGAGGCTGAACGAGGCACGGATTCCTGTCGGCGAGGACTTCAATATTCTGTCATCGATAATGGCCTACCACAGGACCAACGGCCTGATACTGGAAGCCCCTGTGTGTCTGAACACCTTGAGCATATACAATGTGGAGGGTAGCGTGGAGCTGTCGGTGTGCTATGGAGTGGAGGAATGGTCAATCCAAGATGTGTTGAGGCAGAGTAGGAACGACAGGTGCTACACGTTTGAGAACCCACGCATATATGACAATTGCTGCGCGGTGCTGTGGCTGGGCGACACTCGGAAAGCCTATTTTGGAGGAAACAGGTGCAATGCCTCCATATTGGTGTTCGACTTGGACGGCAACGGACTTGCTAAATTCGATTTCGATTTCATGATAACCAACTTTGAGATTGACCCACAAGGACATCGTATTTATGTGAGAGACGGGCAGGAGGGGAATATATATGCCTACGACTGCATGATATGATAAAAACAAAGCAACAACATAAGTCACAATGAAAAAATTATTGATTTTAGCATTGGCACCTGCCATAATGCTCGTGGCCGTCTCATGTGGACATAAAGGAAGATGTGAATCGATGGACATGGACAAAAGCATTGTGTTCGATGTCGATGAGAACTGGAACATCTCATCCATGGTGGACACAATAACATATATACCATTTGAGAACAGCCACCTGCATGTCATGCCGGAGGTGACAAAAATGAATATATCGAAAGACTATGTGGTGATTGGCAGCAAGTCGCTGTCTAAATTGGCTGTGTATACCAAAGAGGGCAAATTCAAATACGAGATTGACAAAAGAGGCCACGGCAACGGAGAGTACCTTGAAATTGCCAATTTTACAAATACTGACAGCGTCATATACATCATAGACAACTTCCAGCACTCGATACATAAGTACTTGCTGGACAACGGAACCTACCTGGGCAGCGATCGGATTCCGTTTATGGCGTGGGACATGGAGGCGTTTGACGATGACACGTTCCTGTTCACGATGATACGCAACAACAGGGACGCGAAATTTGACATAGAGCATGATATAGAGACAGGAGTGTGGGAAACGAATGGCAGATGGGAGGTGACCAAGTCTTATATTCCCATGTCTGGCGATTACTGCGAAATGTATGGCAAGCAAAGGTTTTTCACAAAAAACGACGACACCATCATCTTCCACACATTAAAGGACAGTGGCTATTACAGGTTCATGAAATCGCAGAGTCCTGTTTTCGTGCCTGTCGTGTTCGCCAATCCGCTGCCCTCTGATTTTGAAGGAAGTGTGGAGGACGCAGCGGAGCGCGGATATGGATATGTGGCGGAGACCCCGTTTGAGATCAACGGCAATATGATAGCGATGGTGGCTTCCAATGGTGTAGAGGACTTGTATGTCTATAACGCCTCGCAAAAGAAATTCTTGAGAAATTCAGCCGAAAACGCACATAATGGCATGATAGCAGTCCTCGGAACTTTAGGGTTGTCGCCAATTGGATATCTTGCGGATTATGAAATGTATCAATACCTTATCAGCAACGGTTTTGCCAGGGCGGATTCCGTTACGGAGAATCTATTGCGCCAGGGCGGAGCCACGGCAGTTGTTTATACAATGAAAGGGTCTGTAGAATAACAGGATAACAAATCGCCAAATGTAGAATACAAAATCAACCACGACACCGAAAACGATAAAATGGGGAATAATATTCTTGGGAAGATAGACACATGGCTCGCGCTGTGGTTCGCGGGTTATGTCTGCAACACCTTGGCAGTGTCGCAGACGCCATGCGGCGGCGTGTTCCTGCACACATGTGGCTGGGTGGCGCTGTACATGCTGCTGCGTTGTCTGCCGATAGAGCGTGTTGGCAGGCGGACGTTGGCGTATGCCTGTGCCGCCCTCGGTGTGTGGCAAGTGGTTTTCGGAATGGGGCAACTTGTCGGGCTGTACAGTTCGGGGCACCATTTATATGCCGTGACAGGCAGTTTTTTCAATCCCGCGCCATACGGGGCGTTCATAGCCACGATGTTGGCGGTCGTGATGGCTGTGTACAAGGAAAGTGGCGGTCGTGCGCTCGGCATTGCGGCCTTGGCCATGGCCGTGATGCTACCTGCGGCGTGGAGCCGCGCGGCGTTGCTGGCCTTTGCCGTATGTGCCGTCATCGTATACCGAGCATGGGTGTGGAAGAATTGGCACTGGGTGGTCGGCGCTGCCATTGTGACTGCCGCTGCCCTTTACCTTGTCAAACGCGGCTCGGCGGACAGCCGCATGCTCATGATGTTGGTCTCCTTGCAGGCATGGGCGGACAACATCTGGCTGGGCGTTGGCACAGGAGGCTACCTGCACGCCCTTGGTGAGGGACAGGCGGAATACTTCGCCTGTCATCCTGACTCAGCCTTCATAGAGAGTGTGGGCGTGGCCGACCTGCCATTCAACGAGCCGCTGAGAATGGCCGTGGAGCAAGGGATTGTCGGGCTGGTGCCGTTTGCCGTCGCCCTCGGCCTTGCTGCGCGCCGCCTGTGGCTGGCAGGCAGTCCGCTGTTCCATGCCCTTGTGTCCTTGCTGGTGTTCTCGCTGTTCTCATACCCCTTCGCCATACCTGCGTTCTGCGCCATGCTTACCGTCATCATGGCCGTTGCCGCAGGCATGGGGCGAGAGCGTAGGTTCCGTCCCGCGATGTTGTGCCCACTGATGGCCTCCATCGTGCTGGGAGTGGCGGTGTATCTGGCGCTGAGGCCACGCGTTGAGGCGGAGAAAGACTACAACCGGTTTGCCCACATCCGGGACAGGGCTTTCGTCAAGGACTATTACGAACTGCTGCCACTGATGGGCGACAACCACCGTTTCCTGTTCGACTTCGGCTCGCAGCTGCGCGACTGTGGCCGATACAACGACAGCAACGCCATGCTGCGCCGTGGTGCGTCGCTCAGCGCCGACCCCATGTTCCACATCATGATGGGGCGCAACTACGAGGACATGCGGGAATATGCCAAGGCTGACTCGATGTACGGACACGCCTTCCGCATGGTGCCAAACCGCATCTATCCTCTCTACCGCCAGATGAAACTGTATGAGGCAACCGGCGATACGACACGCTGCAAGGAGATGGCACGCAGAGTGCTGGACTTCCGCGTCAAAGTGGTGTCGCCCGCGACGCGAGAGATGAAGGTGGAGGCAAGGCGATATTGCCAAATAATCAATTAAAAACAAACAATTATGAAAAAGAAAACTTTAATGCTGTCATGTGTTGCTACTATTATCAGCGTGGCTGTTGTTGGCACAAAAACTTGTGAGCCACAGGTATTCGTGTCAAACAACTTGCTGACGCAGAATGTGGAAGCACTAAGTCAAGACGAAGAGCCATATCCAGAGGAAAGACGTAAGTGCATAGATGCTGACGGTTCATGGAATATGGCATCTGTGTGTGATAATTCCGGTTTTGAAACAGCTACGTGCAAAATCAGTGGGGAAATTTCATTGTTTGGAGTTACCATTAAAGGCTCGTATGAAAAGGGAAGTAAGTATTCTATCCCATGGGCCAGATACAAATGTATAGAATCTTCAGGAAACTGCTGTAAACAACAAGGTTTATATTCTGGAGGCAAGAAACTGGCATAACATTTTTCTTGCAATAAAATTGGAGCATTGAAAGTTCCTCTTTTATTGCAGGAATTGAAATCCTTATTATAAATTGATTATGAAAAAATTATTATTTATATTCGCACTACTTTATATCATTCCGTCTTGCACCAATAAGAGATCATACAACGAAATCATGATAAATGGATTTGATAATAATTACAGTGAAGAAAATACACCGCTATCAGCATTTATTGATACAATTGAAGTAATTCCCCTGACAAGTGATAATAATGGCGTGGTATTGACAAATCCACAAAAATTGCTTCTTTATGAAAATAATTACTATATTTTGGATAATAACAGATTGTTATGTTTTGAAGCGTCTGGAAAATTCATTCGTTTTATTGGCGAACGGGGTCATGGGCATGGTGAATATATAAACATAGCCACCTTCGTTGTCTTCAATGACACAATAAAATTGTTAGACTCATTTAAGAACACGTTGATAACCTATACTCTCAATGGAGAATTTGTTTCTGAGAAAGAGGCTGCCGAAGGAGCTTTCTCAAATGTGAAGGATGCTGTATTTGAGAAAGACAATGTTCTGTTTATGGCAAATTATATTTATAATGAAAAAAATGATATCTATACACGTTGGAATACTTTAACTGGCAAGGTTTCAGTTGTGGATAATTCTCCCGTTAAAACAGATGGGACAAAAGAATATGTGGGTGCACACTCGTTTTGCCATTACGATGGTAACATCCGTTATATCCTCCCTTTTTCTGATGTAATAAAAAGTACAAATGATAATACGGTTAGATTCCGAACTGCAAAGAGGGTATTAACTGATTCCGAACTGCGGGATATGACTGATTATGGTATTATGGCATATTCAACCCATCTGAATGATTTTGTCGGCTTTAGCAATATATTTGAAACAGAGAACTATCTTTTTTTGACTTTCTCAAACTTGGAATATACTGTGGTTGATAAAAGGAGCAACGAATGCTTCAGAAGCAACTATCAGTATGATGAAGATGCTGAGGCATTCCCGTTATTGAACATTCTTTCTTCTAAGAAAGATTCTTTAATTGGCATTATTGATGTTGAGTATTATAACCATCTGAAAAAAGAAATTCAAGGGTATGCAAATACCAAGTGCGGCCAAGATTATGGTTATGTGGTTGTAGTGTACCATGTTAAGTGATTATAATGAGATGTGAACATCATCGGTATCAAAGAAGATTGGCATACTGATTCATATAACGTATAACAAGTTTTCAAATCAAGGGTTACTCTTCAAGACAGTGATTTCGTCTCCGGCACAAATCAGTCCTCTATCAATTGTTGCGAGTGACAATTCGTACTTTTATAGCGTTATGTCGGCTTTTGAAATAGGCTTGATAAAAAGTATAGTGGGAATAGACAAATTACAGAACGACATAAACATAAACGAAAACAATCGCAAAAAACTGATGTGTATACAAAAGATGACAATCCTGTTATTGTTAGATATAAGTTGAAATGATAAAATCAATGGCGTATAATCAACTGTATAATAGTTTAATCAAATTATTTAGTTTTGACACACAAGGGGGCGCTTGTCTGTTACAACGAGTCGGATTCTGGTTCTGTGATTTATACGTTTCAAAAAAGAATATAGAATGAAAATCCAACCCATCATACACAACACACTCAGCATGTTGCTTGGCACTGTGTTCATCGTGTCGTCAGTGACCAAGTTCATTAGTCTGGATGTATTCGGCACTGAGGTGCAGCTCTACCTTGAAGTATATTTCGGCGGCTGGCTGAGTGATTACGGCATATACGTAGCCGGAGCGGTTTGTATGGCGGAATTACTGACCGGTATAGCATGTTTGCTGCCAAGATTCAGATGGTTAGGGAACGCATTCGCATTCAGTTCCCTCACATTCTTTGTCTATTTGACAGGAGACAACTACTTTCACCCGTCGGTGATAGGGCGGATAGAGACATGCGGTTGTTTTGGCGAGCTGATACACTTCACATCCTTGTGGTCGTTCGTCAAGTCGTTAGTACTGTGGATTGTAGCCATAACATGTATTTCCATGTACGTATGGGCGGTTGCCCGACAGGAAAATTAAGACATAGTGTATCCCCATTGGCCTGTTATGGGCATGTGATATAAGAAAAATGAAATAAAGGATATGGCTCGGACGTGTTCTGGCAAATAATACAACACCATTGCTACACGGTTTCATCTTTGTGCCGGAACCGGACGAGCCACCCTGATAAACAAGTATATGAAGCTTCATATTGGAATGGACCATAAGCCTGGTAAACAGAAAACAAAACTCAGGAAAGATGAATCCTCACGGAGATGGTATTTGTGTATGTACGTCCCATGTTGCCATGTTGAAGAAAACTTACATCGGCGAACTAATGTGTGGAGAGTTACCATAGCCTCAAGATGCGTACAGTGAGTAAAGTCATACATTGTTGAAATTAAGAATGCAAAAACTTGTATATCACACTAAAATGCATTACTTTTATAAACGGAAAGTAGTGAAGGGCAGTCCCCACATACCTTGCAGGGCATGCAGGTATCGTCTGATGCGGAAGACAGGGCTTACTCCCTGTGACAGAATCGATCATGTAGTTAAATGCCATATCTGTTCTTCCACTTCCATGATTAAGGTCTATGTAAATCATTAAGTAGGAGTTGAAATTCATTTATACCATATTGATATTATGTCATGTCCGTCAATACTTGCGCTTTTTGCTTGTCGTTCAGTCACAATGCTCGCATTGCTCCTTCAGTCCGCGCACAAATCAATTCAAAAATAGCTTCGTCTTAACTGCACATTAATTTTCAATACCTACTTATAAAATTGAGTTATCAATGAGAAAAGTCTTCTTAATACTATGGGCCGTTCTTGCGACCAGTGTGGCAAAAGCCTCCATGTCACTCTCCCTGACCGATGCCATACGCTTGGCGCAGGAGCACTCGCTTGATGCCAAGATGGCCCGCTTCTCCTTCCTGGGCAATTACTGGACATACCGTTCCTACCGTGCGGAACTGTTGCCATCGGTCTCGCTGTCCGGCTCGTTGCTGAACTACGACCGATCCGTCACCAGTGTGCGCAACTACGAGGACGGACGCATAAACTATGTGGAGAACAACTCGTTGAGCAATTCGCTGACCCTGTCCGTAAGTCAGAACATAGTACCCACTGGAGGCACCGTGTCGCTACAGTCCTACCTCTACCATTTGGAGCAGTTCAACTATGGCCTGCGCACGTTCAACACGCAGCCGCTGCGTCTGGTGTATGACCAGCCTCTGCGCACGTTCAACTCCTTGAAATGGCGTGGCAAGTCGGAACCAGTAGCCTACGAACGTGCCAAGCGCCAGTACCTGGAGTCCATGCAGAACATAGCCGTGACCGTGACCAACCTCTACTTCTCGGTGCTGTCCGCACAGTCCGACTACCGGCAGTCCGTGGCTACTTCCGAGGAGAGGAGCCGTCTGTATGAACAGACCAAACGGCGTTTCTCCCTTGGCACCGTGGCCAAGAGCGAACTGTTGCAGCTGGAACTTTCCGCCATCAACGCCCGCGTGTCGGTGAAACGTGACCGCCTCTCGCTGGACGATGCGCGTTTCATGCTGTTCACCTACCTGCAGGCCGTGCAGTGGGAGGGCGTAGAACTGCTTGCCCCTGAGGACGTGCCCGACATGATACTTGATGAGAACGACGTGATGCAGAAGGCGATGACATCCTCGGCTCATTCTATGACGCAGAAGCTAACTCTGATAGAATCACAGCGCAACCTGGCCCAGGCCAAGTCGCAGCGCGGATTGCAGGTGTCGCTGCATAGCGAACTGGGATTGCGCAATACGGCCGACCGTTTTGCAGATGCCTACAGCCGTTTGCAGGACAACGAGATAGTGGGATTGAGCGTCGCCATGCCCATCTTCGACTGGGGCGTAAGCAAGGGTCGTGTACGTGTGGCCAAGGCCAACCTGGACGTGGTGAAGACGCAGATAGAACAAAACGACCAGGAATACCAGCAGACGATAAAGAAGCTGGTGATGCAGTTCAACCTCCAGTACGAGCAATGCCACGATGCCGCCCGTGCCGAGGAGATTGCCGATGAAAGGTATGCGTTGACCGTGCAACGCTTCGAGACAGGTGCCATAAGCGTGACCGAGCTCAACACTGCGCAGCAGGAGAAGGAATCCGCCCGTTCTCAGTACATCAGCCAGTTGCGTACGTACTGGAACAATTACTACAACATACAACGCCACACTTTGTGGAACTATGTGGACAACCATGAAATAACGACTGATTTTGACAAGATAGTAAAATGAAAAAACTGATACCGATTACCCTGTTGCTGCTGGCAGCATGTGGCAGCAACAAAGACGAGAAAAACGAACGCGAAGGACGCGGCCAGGCCGAGCAGACCGAGAACTATGTGGACACGATGACGCTACGCCTCGCCGACTTCAACCGCGAGGTGGTGTGCAACGGGCACCTGCGCGCCGCGGTGAAGTCTGCACTGGCGCCGCGCCACACCGACATCGTCACGTCCATATCCGTACGCGAGGGGCAGCATGTGGACAAGGGCGAGCTGCTGGCCGTGACCGACGAGACTAACTACCTGCGCGAGGTGGAGCGGGCGGAGCGCGAGGTTGAGCGCACGCGTGTGGATCTGGCGGACAAACTGCTGCAACTGGGCCATGACGTGGACGAGAACCTGAATCCCCGTGGCGACATACCTGTTGATATTCTGCGCCGGGCGGAGGTGACATCGGGACACTACGCCGCGCGCTTTGCCCTGCAGACGGCGAGGCGCAACCTGGACGACTGCCGCATAATCGCCCCGAGGGCCGGGCGCATAGCCGACCTTGAGGCGCGCCTGCACCAGAGCGCGTCCAAGATATGCAACATAGTGGACGACACGTCGTTCGACGTGGAGTTCAGCGTGCTGGAGGCCGAGTTGCCCACAGTGGGCACGGGGCACAGGGTGCGCGTGACACCGTTCGCCGATGACAGCCTGACGGTGACGGGAAGCATATTGAGTGTGAACCCGACAGTCAGCGACAAGGGGACGGTGAAGGTGACGGCACGTGTGCCCGGTCACAGCGGACTGATGGACGGCATGAACGTGCGCGTGGTGGTCGAGCGCAGCGTGCCACGCATGTTCGTGGTGCCCAAGGACGCCGTGGTGGAGCGCGACGGATACAACGTCGTCTTCCTGTACGACAACGGCCGCGCCCGCTGGACGTATGTCGACATCGTGGCCTCCAACATAACAAGCCACGCAATAACAGGCTGCGCGCGCAAGGAAACGACATTGCGCGAGGGCGACATTGTGATAACAAGCGGCAACCTGAACCTTGCCGACGACACGAAAGTAAAATGCAAGTGACATGCTGAGACATATTATCCGCCGCCCCATAGCCGTGAGCATGTGCGTCCTCGCGCTTGCCGTCATAGGCGTTTTGTCAATGCGTTACATACCAGTGTCGCTCATGCCCGACATAGACATACCGCAGATTACGGTGCACGCCGCCTATCCCGGAGCCTCCGTGCGCCAAGTGGAGAGCCGTGTAACGGGCACGCTGCGCGGGCAGCTGTCGCAAGTGCCTGGGCTGAAGGACATCGGTTCCGAGAGCCGCATGGACGCGGCCACCGTAACGCTCACCTTCGAGCCGGGAGCCGACATGGATCTGCTCTTCATCGAGGTGGGCGAGAAGATAGACCGTGCCATGACATGGCTTCCCAAGGAAATGGAGCGTCCCAAGGTGGTGAAGGCCAGCGCGATGGACATACCGGCCTTCTATCTGGACATATCGCTGAAAGACAGCTCGGCCACTGACATGCGCTTCGTGCAGCTGTCGTCGTTCGCTCGCAGCGTGCTGCGCAAGCGCATCGAGCAGCTGCCGCAGACGGCCATGGTGGACATGAGCGGCATGGCCGGCACGGAGATTGTGCTGACGCCGCGAGCCGACCGCATGGAGGCCCTCGGACTTACGCCCGCCGTAATCGAGCAGGCCATCAAGGCGAGGGACGTGACGCTGTCGTCGCTCAGCATAGTGGACGGCATATACCGGTACAACATCCACTTCGACGCGGCCCTGCTGACCGTGGATGACATAAAGGACATAATACTGGCGCACGACGGTCGCCTGCTCCGTCTTGGCGAGCTGTGCGACGTGACGCAGCGTCCGCTGTCGGGCGGCGGCATAGTGCGGCACGACGGACGACGGGCCGTGACCATGGCCGTGGTGAAGCAGACCGAGGCGCGCATGGAGGAGTTGCAGGCCGGCATGGACACGCTGCTGACGGAACTGCGAGCCGAATTCCCCGAGATTGCCTTCGACCTGACGCGCGACCAGACACGACTGCTGACATACTCGATGGACAACCTGAGGACGAACCTGCTGCTGGGCGCCGCGCTGGCATGCCTGGTGCTGTTCGTGTTCATGCGCAGCGTGCGCCTGCCGCTCCTTATAATAATAAGCATACCGCTGTCGCTCATCCTCACCGTCCTGTCGTTCCACATCCTCGGCATATCGCTCAATGTCATCAGCCTGTCGGGTCTCATACTCGGTGTGGGCATGATTGTGGACAACTCCATAATAGTTATTGACAACATACGCCAGCGCATGCAGCACGAGCCGTTAGACGTGGCTGTGGTGAGAGGCTCCAAGGAGGTGTTCCAGCCCATGCTGTCGTCGGTGCTGACCACGTGCTCGGTGTTCATCCCGCTGGTGTTCCTGAGCGGCACGGCGGGCGAGCTGTTCTACGACCAGGCCATGGCGGTGACCATCGCGCTGTTCGCATCGCTCTTGGTGGCGGTGGCGGTGATACCCGTATACTTCCGTCTGTTCCACAGGCGGCTGAGTTCCGGCACCGGTCGCGAGCCGGAACTCTTCATGTCGTCCTACTCACGTGTCCTGGGCCTCACGCTGCGTCACGCGCGCTGGGTGTTGGGCGGCTTCGCGCTGTGCGTGGCCTGCGCAGTGATGCTGTTCGGCTCGCTGCGCAAGGAACAACTGCCCGATGTGCCTCACGAGGACACGATGATGGCTGTCGACTGGAATCTTGGCATTTCTGAGCAGGAGAATGACCTCCGCATGCGTGAGCTGTTAGGACACGTAGACTCGTTGCGCACAAGCACCACGATGGTGGGCACGCAGAGTTTCCTGCTGTCGCACACTCCCGAGATAACGGCATCGGAGGCGATTGCCTATCTGCGCTTCGGGACGGAGGAGGAACGCCTACGGGCACAGCGTGGCATAGAGGCGTACATGGCGGACCGCTATCCGCGCGCCACGGTGGCTTTTACTCCCGTTGGCAGCCTGTTGGACATGGTGTTCGGAGGCGGAGAGAGCCGTCTGAGCATGCACCTGCAGAACGCCAGGGGAGGGCGCCCCACGGTGGCGCAGGCGCGAGCCTTCACCGACTCGCTGCGCAATGCCTTCCCCATGGTGTCCGTACAACCTGTGGCCTCGGATATGACCATAGAATACCGCGCGCAGATGGAGCGCATGGCTCTGTATGGCGTGACGTATGACAACCTGCTGTCCACCTTGCGCGGACAGACGGGACAACGGCGCGTGTTCGGCATCAACGACGGAGCCGACGTGGTGCCTGTGCTGGTGGGAGACCGCGCGCAGGACAAGGACAGGGTGATGGCCTCGTCGCTGACGGCGCCTGACGGCGTGTGCATACCGCTGCACCTGCTTGTGGCCACGGCCGAGGGCGAGGACTTCAAGCGCCTGCACGCTGCGTCAGACGGTGACTACTATCCGATAGACGTGGACGCTGACGATGCCACCGTGCGCGACGTGATGGCATGGGCGCAGAATTTCGCTGAGCGCAGTGTGAAGGTGAATGACGGAAAGGACGGCGTGTCGGTGACCTTCTTCGGCGACTATTTCAGCAGCCGCCGTCTGGTGGACGAACTGCTCATTGTGCTGTCCGTGGCCCTGGCGCTGCTCTACTTCATCCTCGCGGCCCAGTTCGAGAGCCTTGTGCAGCCGCTCATCATCCTGTCCGAGATGGTGGTGGACGTGGCCGTGGTGCTGGTGGTGCTGTGGCTGGCAGGCGAGTCGCTCAACATCATGTCCATGATCGGCCTTGTGGTGATGTCCGGCATCATCATCAACGACTCGATACTGAAGGTGGACACCATCAACCGCCTGCGACGCGCCGGGACACCCACGCTGACGGCCATAGTGCGCGCCGGCCACCGCCGCCTGCGCCCTATAATCATGACGTCGCTCACCACGATACTGGCCATACTGCCCCTGCTGTCGCGAGCCGACATGGGCAGCGCGCTGCAATACCCCCTGTCGCTCACCCTCATCGTGGGCATGACGGTGGGCACCATGGTCAGCCTGTTCTTTGTGCCGCTGGTGTACAAGATGATATATAAATAATAAAATGATGATGTGGCCATATCACGTATAGTATAAACACTTAATATCTGTTGACTTAACCATGCATATGCACCATCCTCCTTGTCGCTGTATTTTTTGTCAAGTATCAGTACTTGAATATATTGTATTGGACATTGGCAGGATGGTGCCAACATCAATTAGGCAAAATGAGATGAAGAATATACATTTGACACTATTGCTAATTGCTTCCATGGCTTGTGGATGTGGCAATGACAAGAAAGACGTGTCCGATGCGGTGTTGGAGAATGCTGTTGTGGAAGAACAAGTTGCATCGAAAATATTAGATGACAATGTTGATTTCAGCATTCAGGAAATGGCAAAAATGGGAAAATTCCTGATTTGTAGGGTTGGGACTTCGGCTCCGGCATATATTCGTTACGATGTTTGCAACTTTACAAAAGCAAAGGCATTTGGAACTATCGGACGTGGACATGGAGAATGGATTAAACCACATTTAATTCCAACGTCATCAGACTCATACGAAATATGGGATAACGGACGAAACCGTATATTCCAATACCGTAACGACACATTGGTTGGTGATGTTGAACTGAAAACGAAATTGCCGGCCAACAATCCCATGTTAATAAACAGAGAGTATGGTGGATTCTCGTGCATAGAACAAGATAAAATATCTTTAGTTGTTTACGATGCAAAAACATATCGTAGCACCGATAGGTATTGCTTTGAGGATGAAAAGCAGAAAGGGAATGCCATATACCAGGATTTTGTGTGGAACGGAGAAGGAAACACAATAATATTGGCGCATCTGTACAAGAAAGAGTTTTATATAATGGACCTTGATTGCAATGGTGTGATTTCGCATTGTGTCAAATATGCTTGTGATTACGAATTCAATCCCGAAGAGCATGTATATTATTCCGATGCAAGAATACATAACGGCTTGATCTATTTATTGTGTCAACAAAACGTCAATCCAGAAACTGGGGACGGATATTCTGAGATTGACATATATGACACAACAGGGAAGTCAGTCAAGAAAATCGTTCTGGATGTTGTGGCGCCACTTTTTGAGGTCTTTGACGATAACGTGTGGTTGGCAGATATTGACGGCAATATTAGAATATGTCCCAATAAAGCCATATAATGCCATAGACCTTATATTACGTCAATGCTATTTATCCAAAAAAATGAAAATCAGTAACTTCTCCATACTCCTCACCGCCGTGATACTTCTTGTCATCGGCATAGCATTGGCCCCTCTCATCGACGTGGCCCCACAGCCCCGTCCGCGCCAGGGACGCGACCTGTGGATCAACTATGGCTGGCAGGGCAAGTCGGCCAAGGTGGTGGAACAGGGTGTGACGGCACCCATCGAAGGACTGATGGTAGCCGTGCGGGGCGTAGAGAACGTGGAGTCGGAGTCGCGCTATGGAGGCGGATGGGTCAAGGTGACGCTGAAGCCGGACGTGAACGTGTCTGCCGTGCGGTTCGAGATAGCCTCTCTGCTACGCCAGATACGTGGCCGCCTGCCAGAGGGGGTAAGCACCCCTACGCTGTCGGGAGGCGACATAGTGAACAACACGCGGCAGAGGGACGAGACCGTGCACCTGCTGTCGTACACGGTGAACAGCCCGCTGGCCGCCACGCAGTTGCAGGAATATGTGCAGCAGCATATCACCCCGGTACTACAGCGTAACGAGGATGTGCGTTGGGTGAACGTGTCGGGTGGCACCGGGCGGTACCTGGAGATAACCTACGACCCGTTGCTGCTGCAGTCATGCGGCCTCTCCGCTACAGACATGGAGAACGGGCTGAAGGCGTTTTTCGGGCGTAACGAGATAGTGGGCGATATGCTGCATGACAGCGCACGTGTCACCCTGCGGTTGGCCACGGCGGACTTCAACCGTCCGCTGGAGCAGATGCCGATAAAGAGCGAGGATGGACACATTACATACATGGGGGCGCTGGCACATTACGAGTACAAAAACTATGAGCCGTCGTCGTACTACCGCATCAATGGCCACGAGACGGTGAGCCTGAACATATATGTGAACGCGCAGGCCAATCTGATACGTCTGGCACGCGAGCTGCGCGAGCAGATAGAGGGCATGCAGACGCACCTGCGCGGTGACGTTGTGTTGGAGCTGCAGCACGACTCGTCGGATGAGCGGCAGGGCGAGATGGACCGTCTCGTGTCGCGCAGTCTCATGTCGCTGTGCATATTGCTGGTGTTCGTGTTCCTCGTGCGTCCGGGATGGAGGTATGTGGGCATCGTGGCGGGCACGCTGGCACTGTGCCTTGCCATGGCCGCGGTGTGCTACTACGCCTTCGACCTGCGCCTGCATGTGTTCTCCATTGCCGGTGTCACCGTATCGCTGGGACTTGTCATAGACTCGTCCATCGTGATGATAGACCACTATGCCTACTACCGCGACCGCAAGGCCTTCTTCGCCATCCTGGCGGCCCTGCTCACCACCATAGGCACGCTGGTGGTGATACTGTTCGCCCCCGAGAACCTGCGGCATGACCTGTACGATTTCGCTTGGGTGGTGATAATAAACCTGACTGTGGCACTTGTGGTGGCCGTGGCCTTTGTGCCTGCGCTGGTAGATGCCGTCCGCTTCCGTACGGCCGGCGGTGGCGGCAAGCGTATACGCATGCGAAGGTTTGTGGTGCGCTGGAATCGTATATATGCGCGTTATATAGCCTTCCCGGGTAGTTTGCCGGGACGCTGGCGTATCGCACTCTACACAGTGTTGTCGCTGCTGTATCTTGGCGGCTTCGGCTACACGGCATACCTGTTCTCCAAGTCGATGGACGGTGCCTCGTGGCCTCGCGAGGAGGAGGAAATGAGGCTGTACATCAGGGCACAGATGCCGTTGGGAGGCACCGCCACACAGCTGAACGCCAAGGTGCGCTTATTGGAGGAGACGCTGGCGTCAGACACGGCCATATTACGTTTTGAGACATCTATCAATGGAGGCGGAGCCAACATAACGGTGCGTTTCAGGCCCGAGGCATTGGGCACGGCGGCCCCGTATCAGGTGGAGAACCGCGTCATCGGTCGCGTGATAGGCATCGGCGGTGCAGACTGGAGCACATACGGCGTGAGCCAGCGCGGCTTCAGCAATTCGCTCAACCTGCAATACCGCAGCAACCGCATAGAGCTGACGGGATACAACTACGACCGTCTGTACCGCTACGCACAGGACTTGTGCGACATGCTGCGACAGAACCCGCGCGCCGTGGACATCACCATAGAGACACCTGGGCACGAGCATCAGGAGGATGAGTATTATGTACGTTACGACCGGGAGCGCATGGCTCTGCTCGGCATAACGCCCGACATGATATACAACTCGGTGAACGACATCCTGCAGAGACGTGACCTCGGATGGTGGGACAAGACGCGCACGGGTGTGACGCTGGTGTCGTCACGCCGCGACACGCACGACCTGTGGCGGTTGATGAACTCGCATGTCCGTGTTGGTGACCGCGACATACTGATAGGCGATGTGGTGGACATACGGCGGAGGGAGGCCAAGAATGTCATTCCGAGGCGTAACCAGGAGTACGTGCTGCGTGTGGCATTCAACTGCCTCGGCTCGTATGCCTACACCGATAATTATATGAAAGAGGTGACAAGGCGCATGGATGAGAGGATGCCCGTGGGCTTCCGCTGCGAGCGTCAGGGGTGGTCGCAGCCTCCCACGGCATCGGAGCAGTACTGGCTGATAGCCTTGTGCCTTGTCATTACCTGCTGGCTAATGGCCATCCTGTTCGAGAGCCTCCTGCGTCCGCTTGCAATACTTGTGGCTCTCATACCCATGACACTGGCAGCCGTATTCCTGACGTTCCACTTCACAGGCACACCATTCGGCACAGGCGGACTGGCTGCCCTCGTGCTGCTGTGCGGCCTTGTGGTAAATGCCGCCATTTACATCCTGCATCAATACGACCTTATCCGCCGGTCGTCCGTTACCGACCACGTGCGGGCATACGTCAGAGCCTACAACCACAAGATCGTGCCGGTCATGCTCACTGTGCTGTCCACCATGCTTGGCCTCGTGCCCTTTATCATGGACGGGGCGGACAACAAGTTCTGGTATACGTTCGCTGTCACCACCATGACGGGGTTGTCGGCATCTGTAGTGGCGCTGGTTTTTGTATTGCCTTGGCTCGTGAGAATGAAAAAATAAAAGCAATAACTCCAATCAATGAAACAACAGCATAGAATAGTCATATATTGATTATCCGGCCGAGCGAATCGACAGTGTGCGTCAGATACTAAAAGACAAGGAAAGGCACATATACCAAATGCAGCAAGACGTATCATCATATATTTTGCAGCAAGGCGTATCATACGATACAAACTGAAAACGTTGTATTCATTTGGAAATAAAGTCCATTAAACCCGAATCGGTCATTAGATTTCCAATCCGCTTTGCCTTTATGTTCGTGCGTATTGCAACAGTTTTGTCGAAGGCATAGCGAGCTATGGCAAGACCAAACGGGAAGCAATACGGCGAAGAGAAGGGCAAAATGGAGGAAAAGGCAATATAAATCAGATGATTTATA
>JAAGKN010000097.1_pt1 | contig 91179 bp, 94 predicted proteins | sample 6206371 | NCBI WGS metagenome assembly JAAGKN01 (sample SAMN11533720, study PRJNA540317) | gut metagenome | isolation source: fecal pellets from male and female animal of same cohort | host: Peromyscus leucopus | place: USA:CA | collected 2017 | reverse complement strand
AAAAATGAATCTGGAAAAGCTCGCAGTTTTCTATTAAGGGTCAAAATTATGGTCAGGGTAAGTGGATTTCTCCCTATTTTGCGTTGTTTCCTAATGAAAAGTCGCTTAGTATCTAACTAAGCGAACCAATTTCACGATTTGAGACATTATTATGATAACCTATTTTATGAGAAGTATGCAAATTACAGATATAAATAAAAGGAGTATTGAAATGTTAAAAGCGAAAGATAACATTCAAAAATATGAAGAAGATGTTCCTGAAACAAGCAAAAACAATTATTTTATAGAAAGTCCATCTAGTAAAGAAGTCGAGAAAATAAATTGTACCGAGAATAAGTATGTATGCGGTTCTATTGGGTCAGGTGTCACAAATAGAATGATTCACTTTGAAAATGAGATAGAAACATCACATCAGACAGAGAATTTGTATAAAAAATAAAAATGAAAAGGGGTGTTTGAAATGCTAATATATGAAATAAAAAGTATACCAGATTTGACGTTAAGCAAATATCAGGTATTTGCTGATTCTGGAATTGATGGAATGTTAGAAGCACAATTACAGTTTATCAAACAATTATATCGAGTAGCTTTATTGGGAGGAATTCATATTCATTTTATTTATGATTATGACCCGGAAAGAAAAGCTGGAGTAAAACTGTGTATTTACCTTGTTTTCTCTGGAAATGAGCAAGATAACGCCTATTATCTCAAATTGCGAAAAATTGTAGATGCATCTAACATTTCAGAGTATTTCCAATTCAATGAGGTGAAAAAATCATCTGCTGCAAATACAGAATATTCCTGTATGTCGGTGCTTCGTAAAAAAGAAAGAATTCTTCAAACGGTTATTGATAATGAAGAAAAATACTTTTATCTTGTTCCAAACTGGGAAATGAACGAAAATGCAAGATTGTACAACATGATTCAACTAATGGAATCTTTTGACGAAAGATGTTGTTATCGTGTAGACTTATATGTAGAGGAGAACTTAGAAGAGCAGATTCATAAGAATTTTGAGCGACCGCTAACATTTTTAAGAAATATATCGAATAAAGAACATGGTATAAGTGAGCGTTCAAGAACACAAAAAAGCCAACGTGACCCAAATGCAGACGAAACACTTCACCAATATGAAGACTGGATAAAAGCCGTTGACAGTTCTTCCGTGTTCCGCTGTAGGATTTGTGCATTTTCAAGTGATGAACAGTATTGTCAGCTATTATTGAATAGCACCATATCAGAATCTATCCAAAAAGGTAATGCAACAACGAAAACAAAACGAGGTAACTTTACACCTTTTGATTTGTTTAATGACATGCCTATAGATTGCCATCTGGAAGATGCTCCAAAATCAATGCAAAATTGGGCAACCACTTTTACAGCCGAAGAAATAGCTGCATTTGTAAGATTGCCTGTTCTATATGATGGTGAAAACATTGAATTGCCAAAGGAAACAGCAGCAATTCAAGAAAGTGAGGGTATCATTCTTGGCAAGGATAAAAATAATTATGATGTAGTTATCCCACAAGAATTACTTCCAAAGCATATGTTTGTATGTGGTGTTCCCGGCTCTGGTAAAACAAATACCATGCTTCATTTAGCTAATAGTCTTTGGAATTATGAAGAAGTGGACAAAAGCGGCAAAAAACACAAGCTACATATTCCATTCTTAGTATTAGAACCAGCCAAAAGAGAATATCGAGAACTTGCATTATTTGATATACCTGAACTATTGATTTTCTCACCATCTGCATGTACCAATTTTCCAATTAAAATAAACCCTTTTGAGTTTCCAAAGGGACTGACCTTATCGGAACATATCAGCAAGCTTTGTCAGGTTTTTGAGGGAGCATTTCCGATTGCACCACCTGCACCATTTATCTTAGACCGTGCTATTCAAGCCATTTACGAAAAGCATGATTGGAATGTAAAAGATGTCAACACAGGAACAAAATCCTATCCGTTAATGTCTGAGTTATACGACCAATTTGAAAAAGAACTTCTGACTACAAACTATGATAGTGAGATTCAGGGAAATATCCGTTCTGTGCTGGAAATGCGAATTGGAAGCTTACTCCGCAGAGAAATGAAAGAAATCTTCGACGTTCCAAAGTCAACTCTTTCTCCAGAAGAATGGCTCAAAAAACCGGTTATTATAGAATTGGAATCGCTCGGCGAAGGTCCGGCTAACTTTGTAACATTGTTGCTTTGTACTTTGATAAGAGAAACATTAAAAGCAAATCCATTAGCAGATAGGGACAAGCCTGTTCGTCATGTGATTTTCATAGAAGAAGCCCACAATTTAATTGCACCAGAATCACAGGTAAAAGATGGACAAGATTCCAACCCCAAAATTGCGGCAACTGCGTTTATTGTAAAGATGTTGGCGGAGGTTCGTGCATTAAGAGAGGGTATTATTATCGCTGACCAGTTGCCAACAGCAATGGCACCAGAGGTTATTAAAAATACAAATATCAAGTTAGTACATCGTTTAACATCACAAGATGACCGTGAACTCGTGGGAAGTACAATGTCCGCAAGTCCGCTACAAATGGAAAATATGGCAACTTATATAAGCGGTCAGGCACTATTTACCTATGAAAAGTTACTTCGTCCATTTGAAATGCGTATAAGCCTTGTGGAAGAACATGGAGAAAAAACTCCAAATGATAATGAATTGTATGAGATGATGTTGAAAAAGCCAGCGTTTTTGGAATTGCTAAAGAAAGAAGAAGAAGATAAATACGATGAATTAGTAGATGAAGTTATTCAACTTGTGGATTTTGAAGCCAAGCAATGTGATGAGCTATTTGATGTTAATGCTATAGAAGACGGAATTCCAATAAAATTGCTAGAAGAATATGAGGATACATGCCTTGATATTTTAAGAAAAATTAGAATAAAGAAACGTATAATTTTAGATTCTATCAAGCAATTATCAAATAAATTCATAGCAATAGAAAAAATCCAGGAGATTCAAGAAGTTGCTAATCCAATAGGAGAACCATTTGATAAAAAATTAAAAGGCGTTATTGGATTATATCGTTATAAGCAGATAAAACGGTTCTAAAGTAGAAATCATTAAAAGATAAAAATAGGAGGTCACTTAAAATGGCAGGTAAAAAAAGTTTAGAAAGTCGAAAAAGCACACTAAAAGAGGTTAATGAAAGTATTAACGAAAAGGGCGACAAAATTAAGCAATTAGAGGATTCTTATGATAAAGCCTATGATAAAAGGATGGAAGTCGAAAACGACGATAACATAGATGATGAAGTTAAAAATGCTTATCGTGAAAAAAGTGCTGAAACATTACGGGGTTTTATAGAAAAAGGTAAGGATGCAGCTAATGATTTAAATAAAGAATTAAATAAACTAAAGGAACTAAAACAAGAAAATGATGATGCTATTAAGGCAAATGAACAAGGTAAAAAGAGAGCAGAAGCTATGGATAAAGCAGCATCAGAAAGAAATATTGAAAGTAATACAGCTGAAAAATTTGTAAGTCATGATGAAGTATTAAATAAATTTGGTGGAGAAATAGGTGATGCTAAAAAACAAGTTGAAGCTCTTCAAAAAAGTGCAGGAAATTTAAAAAGGTTTAGAGATAGTTGAAGTGAACTCCCTCGTTCTCTTGAACTTAACCCACGTGCCTTTGACCTCGTGCCATTGGAACGGCATGCTACTGTGATAGATAGTTTTTCCAATGCACCTGAACAAATTAGAGAAGTTGTAGATACATATGGTTATTGGCTTGAAGATATTGGAAATTGTCCGCTTTATTTTAATGAGGAAATAGGAGAATTAGAAAAAACAAGTTCAGGTTATATTCCTGATGAATGGCGTATTGTTATGGATAAGTACATGAATGACTATGAATATGGAATAGTATTCCGTCACGAATATGGTCATTATATTGATGATATGATTGGTAATTATTCAGAAACTCACGAATATAATCAAGCTTTTAAAATGGATAAAAAAATATTCAACAATGCAACAGATGAAGGAAATGCTAATATAGATGATATGTTACGTGATTTGTCAGAAAATATTTCAGTTTTTGAATCAAGGTATGTATCTGATATTCTTTCGGCAATTACAGAGAATGATACTAAAATCATAAAATACTATGATAAAAATGAAGTTGAATTTTTCTGGCATAGATGGGAAAAATATTGGTTCCCTTTTAAACATATGAAAAATGAAACATTTGCAAATCTTTTTGCAATATATACGGAAAACAATTCTGATATAGTTGCATTTGCCGAGAAATGGTTTCCAAACCTTACAGAGCAATTTAAAATTAGCATAAATAAATCAATTGAATTGAATGGAGTTGATAAAAGTATGACAGAAATAAATGAATATTATGGAGATGACGGAGCTTATAGAAAATTAGATAACTTGACAGAAAATGAATGGGCTAAATGCTTAGCAAAATATTATATGAAGTATCAGGAAATATTTGGATATATTCCTGATGAAAGTGATTATTCTTGCACAAGAGAAGTTTATGCAGAAGCTTTACTAAAAGCACTTGAAGAAAAGAAAGAGATATCAGAGTACCTAAAGATGTAGTTGCATTTGCTGAAAAATGGTTTCCAAACCTTACAGAGCAATTTCAAATTGGCATGAATAAATCAATTGAATATGAAGGAAAGGAGTTGATAAAAGTATGAGGATAATTTTAGAAAAGGATTGTTTTTTTGATGAAAAACCACCTAGAATACGTCTAGATGATATGACAGAAGAACAATGGACTAAATGCTTAGCAAAATATTATAAGAAGTATCAGGAAATATTCGGATATGTTCCTGATGAAAGTGATTATTCTTGTACAAGAGAAGTGTATGCAGAAGCTTTACTAAAAGCTATTGAAGAAAAGAAAGAAATATCAGAGTACCTAAAAGAGATTTAATTTCAGAATAGAAAGGCTTAGAACATGTATCCGAAAATACACATTTTGGATTCCGACATTCCTACATATTCAATTTGTGTTATAGTTGGAATCACAGTTTCCATATTTCTCTTGAATCACTTGCTGTTGGAACGGCTGATTTTGAGAAAATATATTGGGGCTTACCTTATATCATGTGTAGGATTGCTGATTGGTGCGAAATGTTTTGGATTCCTTAGTAAACTGCTTGGAACATATGCTTCTACAGGAATATGGGAATGGAAAGACAGTTTCCTGCATTCCGGCATTGTATATTTGGGCGGTTTGCTTGGATATTTAGGTACGCTTCGAATACTCTGTTGTTTCAAAGGACGAAAATGGAATGAAATCAGCAATATTACTGCGGTTATCATTCCTTTGTTTCATGTCTTTGGGCGAATAGGGTGTTTCTTTGGCGGTTGCTGTTATGGTGCAGAAAGTAACTGCTTAATTGCAATTCCCTATCGGATTGTATTGGAAGATGGGCAATGGGTCAATCGTATTCCAGTGCAATTGATGGAATCGGCAGTTGAGTTGTGTCTCTTTGTGCTGTGCTACTGTTGGTATCAAAAAAAGAAAAGAGGTGATAAGCTATGGGATAATCAAATTTTGCCATGGTATTTATTACTATACGCAATATGGCGTTTTGTAATTGAGTTTTGGCGAGGTGACGAGGTTAGAGGTGTGTTTGGCTGGATTTCGTTCAGTCAAGTTATCTCTATTTTTCTATTTGTTGTATGTGTGAAAAATATCTTTTCTAACTGGAGGAAATCATGAGAAAAATAACTGGTTTGATTGTTGGAGCAATTATTGGTGTAATTGCCGGACTCCTGGCAGGTTATGTGTGTGTTGAGCCTTTATGCAGTTTTCTAAATTGCTTTGCTTCTGGAGATAATAAAGTTGATTCAAATTCAGCATGTGTGAGTTTTACTATTATATGTGCAATTTTAGGTATTATTATAGGTTTCGCAATTGGAGCATCAAGTGACAAAGAGGAACAACGAAAATTAGTGGAAGAGCGACAGGCTGAAATGGCAAGGGCGGAGAGAGAACGAAAAGAAGCTTTAGCAAGGGCGGAGAGAGAACGACAAGAAGCTCTAGCAAGAGCAGAGAGAGAACATCAAGAAAATTGGAAGAATAAATTAAATAAGATATATAGTAATATAGAAGAAATGATGTTAAAAACATGCTTGCCTAAAGATGCTTATGATAAAATTTGGAAAGAGGAAAATGTAAGCGAAATCGAATATAAGCGTTATTTTGATGATGCCTTAACTAGACATCGTAGAGGGCTTATTAGAGAGATTATTAGAGATGTAACAGGAAATAAGAAAAGCATATTACTCGCATTGAATAAAATATGTTTCTTAAAAGCTTCTTACAAAAATGACACTCGATTTGATTTAGCAATAAAGAAACTTGATGATTTTTGTACACAACTTCTAAAGCCAGAACCACAATATTTAGTTATGAATGGTTATGGTGATTTTAATTTGCCATTAGATGATACTACAGAAATGTCATACATGGACAATAATGCAGTGAGAATGATAAATAAACTAAATTTTGATTTATCATGCTTTGGTAGCAATAAAAATGGTATATTTGATGGAATCACACAGCATATGAACAAAGATTTTTTTAATAATGCGGCAAAAATTATGTGGTATTATGCAAAGAAAAAGCCTTTTAATGTAAATAAATTTGAAGAAGCACGATCTTTGTATAATAAGTATACATCTGTCAATTTCGTTCCAGACAGATATGCTAAAAATCATCCAGAAGAGCATACTTTTACAATAGGTAAAGTTGAAGAAATACTTGCAGTGCTTTATTCAAAAAATCAAATTGGAGGAAAAGGAACTGTTCAACAAGAAAAAGAATATATTGATGTTTGGCTAGAAAGCAAAATCAACAGTAAAAATGTGAAAGAATGTAGTTTGTTTGTCTCAGGTTTGGCTTGGCTGGAATTGTATGAACTGGAACTTGAAGCATTACATAAAATGGTACAAGGAAATATACAGCTTTCAGCTGAATTGCAGGAACGTTTGCATTTTCTTGAAGTTGGAGGAACATCTAATATTAAAGTATTTGAAATTAAACCAGACAACAACTTTGTATATGACAGTTCATCAGAAAATTGGAATGCAAATGAATGTGATGTATTTTTCCGCAAAGTCGGCATGAAAAAACTAAAACTCAACTATTCTTTAGCCATTTCCAGTTGGAAAAAGACACTTCCGTTATCCAGCGGTCAAAATGCATCTATGAATGACCTTTACTGTGAGTTCCAGAAAATGACAAAAGATTTTGACGGCGAAGTTTCTTGTACCAGAACAAAGGCAAAAGCTGTTGATTTAAATAACGTAAGTTATCCTGATGCGGTTGTATTCCAATTTACGAGTGAACGAAATAAATGTTTGTCTATGCTATTTTCTTGCGAAAAGTTTGGTCGGAATCTGAATCTTACTATTATTACATTGTTTACACCTGAAAGCGGTATGGATGTGGAGAGTATGCAAAAGTACGCTACAGCGATTAAAAGCAATATCTATGTAGACAGCTTTAGAGAAACCATTTTACAGGCAGTAGATGAGGTTATAAAGGAAGAAAAGAATATTTATGATGAGGATGAATCTTCTTCATCTAGTAAAAAATTTGTGGAATGATATAGTAACCCCCACAAATATCATATGCCAAAAAGCTGGTTCAGTTATGGAAACATAACCAAACCAGCTTTTTGGCAATCTGTGGATTAAGGGGTTAAGCCAACCTAAACTCACATTTGTTCATCCAGTTCTTCAAGTTTTTTTATTCTGAGGGTAATTCTTGGATGGCTGGCTGTCATTTTTTGAATAATAGTACTATTATCACCTAACGAAATTTTTTCAAGTAAATATAAAGCTTCAATCATATCTGTATCATACCCAATAGCATAAGAAAATCGGTCGGCTTGAAATTCATTTTTTCTTTGATTCACAGACAATATTACTTGAAAGCCAAAGTTGATTACCAGAATACTTAATTCAAAACAAAATTGAAAGAAAGATAGGAAAAAGAAAATCAATCCTCGTTTTTTTACAAAAGCACTTTTTAGCCAATCTAATACAAACAAACACAATCTGAAAATTAAGACGAAAACAGAAAAAATACCGTTACCAATCAGAACATATAAAGAAGCTGTCGTATTTCCATATACAATGTGGGCAATTTCATGTGCTATAACTGCTTTTAGTTCATCTTCTGTAAATGTCTTCATTGCTCCTTTGGTAACTGCAATCGTATGTCTGCCTAATGCCATAGCATTGACTGTCATATTATCAATCATGCAAATTTTAATATTGGGTACTCTATAACTATATAGTTCCTTTGAACGTATGTAAACTTCGTCAAATAGCGGTTGTAAATATTCTGTTTCTTGCTTGGTTTCCAATGGTCGTACACGGTTCAAAAGGCGTAATATTTTTTCACCCAATGGGGAAAATACAATCAAAAGCGAAATTATATATACGAAAAGCAACAGAAATAAGTGGCTAATAATAATTTCGCAAATAAAAAAGTAACAAATAGTGCAAATTAAATAAGCTGGATTGTGTTTCCAAAAGTCTAAAAGAGAATGGAAGCTGAGCATAATTTTTGGATTTAATCTATCTTTAAATAATTTTTTGAAAGTTTCTGTAAGCCGATTTTTTAGAGCATACATAAACTGAAATATCTTGTCTCGCATATAACCCCCCTAAAGTGGTTTATTAATACGGATTTTGCTGTGAAAATATTCGTCTCTGGAAAGAAAAATTCCATTTCCGGTCGGCAATTGCTTGATTTCATCTGGGTGATACAAAAATTCCCTGACACTTCTTGCAGAGCCGTAACCTGTTTGAGTTGTATCAAAACCATCTTGTCGCAGTTGATAAGTTACTTCCATTGTAGGCTTTGTACCTAAGATATTCGCCCAGTTTTCGGAATTGACAGCACTATTTTGACGTAAAACAAGGTAATTGTTGCAGTTCTCAATAATCTGCTGTGTAAAATCTTCATCTTCCGCACTTGCAAGGTCTGAAAGACTTTGCGTTGCAAGAACACAAGTTACATTTGCACTTCTGGACTTGTTTACAAGGTCAATGAGCGTTTTTGAAGCATATACGTTGATTTCATCGAACAAGAAAAATGTTCGGTTGCCATTTTGAAAACGCTGACTTATTGCTTTTTTGCTGTCAATCAGGACTAATCGACCGAAAGCTGGCGATATTTCGGGGTAAATCAATGGATTTAAAACGAATAGAATAATTGCTTTTTCTTTCAATGCTGTTGCAATGTCGATTCCAGTATCAGAAAAAATTTCTCCGAGTTCACTTTCCACTATGGTTGAAAATCTTGCAATTGAATTTTCAGCAATTTTTCCTGAAGTCTTGGCGATTTCAAGATTTTCTAAATGCTTTTCTTTGGAAATTCTCTTTTCTTTCACCAATTGCATAGATAGTGCGGAAAATTTATCGAGTTCCATATGTTTTACAATCGTTCGGAATGAAAGCGGAATTTCTGCTTTGTTCATCAACAAAATTAATCGCTGTAAGTAACGTTCTGCATTGACTTTGTAATGTTCTTCTGACCAGTCTGTCATATTAATTAGCATATCTTTTGCAATGGTAGGAGTGGTGTTACAAAATGGGTTGTATGTATCAGATAGAGCTGGATTGGTTAAGTCTATGCGATAAATTTTCTTATGGTACTGCTTATTTAGCTGTGTCAGAATGTCTAAAATACTGCCTTTTCCAGTATCGCCTTTTCCATCGACTATTAGCATGGGAAAGTCTTTTTTCATGCAGTTATGCATATAATTGCTGAGTGCAACGGTTTTCCCACTTCCAGTCGTTCCGCAAATAAAAATATGCTTGGCATTATCGGCAGAATAAACAGGTTTTCTTCCATGAAAGCCTAATAACGTTGCATTTTCCTGATTCAAATTTTTCTGTTTCACCTTTTTCTTTCCCTTCTTGTAATCATGATGAAAGTTGAAAAGTTTTCTCATTTGTATTCTCTGCTTGATAAAATAAATTATCATTGCTGTTGGAATTGCAAAAAGTATAAATTCAAGAAGTAATTTATACTTCATAACTCCGATTTAATATGTCGTCTAATATCAAAAAATCACCTCTCAAAATATATTGATGAATATGGGAAATACTCCTTAAATCAAAAGTTTGTAAAAATATCACTGTGGACGAGTATTTTAGATTGATACAATATATGAAGTGTAAATTCTTCTTATGATAAACCATAAAGAAAAATCATTCAAAACTATATCATAAAATCTTTTGCATATAATCATTGATTTTCTTTAAGGAACATGCTTGAATATTATCATAAAATTGTTTGCTATATCTTAGTGTTTGTAAAATCATAGATTGTGAATCGGGAACAATCCATATTTGGGTGTCATATTCCATATAGTTGTCTTTGATGATTTTCAAAAGACGATTTTTTGCTTTTAAGGTCAATTCTACTTCTACACAAGTTGTTTTATTATCTTTCTGAAAAATGAAATCTGGTCTATGTTTACGTACTCCAAAACCATCTAATTGATGTAATTGCTTTTCTGTAGTGATTTCCTGTAAGGACAAGCATTTTTTGTGCATGAAATAAATAGCAGTATCTAAAACCGTCATATCATGAACTATTTGTTCTACCTTAATTTTTTCAGGACGTGTTCCAGCTTGTATCAAAGTTTTTCCTTTAGATGTCAGAAAATAAATAGATGGAACGCCGTATAAATATTTTTTTCGGTCTAAATAACCAGCATCAATTAAAATTTTGAGTCGCCTGTCTGTCGCTCTTTGTCCTGAAAAGCCTGCTAAAAATCTAATGTGCCTACTACCGCAAGCTCTCCAACGGTCAACTTCTCTTAAAATCAACTCGTCTCTCTCGGTAACTCTCACTTGTTCCACCACCTCTCTTATATAATTAAATAATAATAAAAATAAGAATAGAAATAAAAATAAATAATATATCTTGCTCTGTAACTGCGCTGTGTTTCAAATATAATTTATTATATGTATTGCACGAAGTAAGTGTGGGGTCTCGTATGAAATAGGAGACCCCACGCTTACTTCGGCAATTGAAATACAGCGCAGTTACAGAGCTTTTTCCTCTATGTCCTATCTGTTTTTATTTCTATTCGCTGTCTTTTCTCATTAGAACACTTTTGTTATGGGGTGGTGGTATAGGAAATTTTTCAAAATTGGACGTGCATAGACGAATTTTTCATACATAAAAATGGTATGGGAGGTTTTGTTTATGAAAGAAAACTCTATGCCAACAGAAACAAAAAATGAAAATACATATATGGTTGAAATAGATAAAAATGTATTTCATGTAATCAGTAAATTTCAAGGAACAGAAACAGCAAGTAAAATAATTTATGATTTAGCAGTAAAACGTATTCTATATGACGATTCTATAAAAATTTAAAATCTTACAAAAGCAATAAAATCAACTGGAATTTACTGATTTCCTGTGCTATAATGAGTACAGAAAATTATATTTGTCCAGTTGGTTTTTGTTGTATTCATAGGAGGTCAGAAATGGGAATACAACTAATTTACTCCGTCGCTATATATTGCCGTTTATCGGTTGACGACGGAACCAATTTGGAAAGCATGAGCATTGCAAGTCAAAAAACAATGCTGACAGAATACGTGAAAAAACAAGGCTGGAAACTTGTTGACATTTATGTTAACGATGGCTACAGCGGCGTTAATTTTGAACGTCCTGCATTTCAGAGAATGATACATGATATTGAACAAGACAGAATTAATCTGGTTATAGTCAAGGATTTGTCCAGACTTGGACGAAATTACATCATGTGCGGACAGTATACGGAAATATATTTTCCTGAAAAGAATGTGCGATTTATTGCCTTGAATGACGGGATTGACACGCTTTACTCAAACAATGATATTGCACCGTTCAAAAATATCTTAAACGATATGTATGCAAAGGATATTTCGGTAAAAATCCGTTCTTCCTTACATGCAAAAGCAAGAAAAGGCGAATTTCTCGCTCCATATGCGCCATATGGATTTTTGAAAAGTCCGGAAGATAAGCACATTTTAATTATCAATGATGAAGTTGCACCTCATATCAAAAGAATATTTGAACTTAGCGTTTCAGGAGTTTCAACAAAGAAAATTGCAAAAATTCTTGAAAAAGACGGTGTTTTAACGCCACTTGACTATCGAAATTTCAGAAGTCACAATGCAAAAAACGGTAAATTCCAGAAAAAATATTCATGGGCTGGCGCTGTTGTAAGACAGATTTTAAGAAATCCAGTTTATGCAGGTCATAACGTACAATGCAGAAAACGTGTGCAGTCCTACCGCACTAAGAAAATTGTACCAAACAAGCGTGAAGATTGGATTATTGTTGAAAATACACATAAAGCAATTGTCAGTCAGGAATTGTTTGATACTGTACAAAAGGAACTTGATGGAAGATTGCGTTTAGTTAAAAAAACGGGAGAACCTCAAATTTTCTCAAAACTGTTTTACTGTGCGGAATGCGGTCATTGTATGCTTCATCATGACAGAACGAATCACCCTAAATATTATTCATGTGGAAAATACCGTTCAGACGGTGTAAAAGCTTGTACGTCACACCATATTACGTATGACAATCTTTGCGAAATTGTCCTGAAAGACATTCAAAGTCATGTGAAACTTGTGGAAGAAGACGAGGGGCGTGCAATTCAGGAAATTCTTTCGGTGAAATGCTCTGCGGAAGAAAAACAGCTTGCTAAAACAAAAAAGGAATTGAAGCAGTCAAAGAAACGTCTGGAAGAAATGGACGCTCGAATAAAGCGAGTGTATGAGGATAATCTTAGCGGAAAAATACCTGATGATTTATTTTCGGTATTTATTACAGATTATCAGAACGAAAAACAAACGCTGACGGAAAATGTTAAATCATTAGAAGATGAAGTGAGTTTACTTCAAGAAAACAGGACGGACGTTTCAAGATTTGTTGCACTGCTAAAAGAATACACAAACATTACAACACTTGACAGGCAAGTTTTAACTGCATTGATTGATAAAATTACAATCAGTGAGGATAAAAGCCAACAAGGAAAAAGGAACAAGGAACAAGGAACAAACTATTACTATTTATTACAAATTTGTCGGGGCGGTTTAATGCTCCTTCGTTCCTTTGGTGATGTTCTAGTGATGAAGGAATTTCCGGAACTCAGGCAAAAAAACGACCTGAATTTCTGAAAATGATACGCATGTGCAAGCAGCAAAAAATTGATTTGATTATCACAAAGTCGATCAGCCGTTTTGCCCGAAATACCGTGGATTGCCTTGAATATGTCCGACAGTTGAAAGATTTAGGAATTGGGGTGATTTTTGAAAAAGAGAACCTCAACACACTGACCATGACATCGGAATTCATGATTGCGCTGTATGGTTCATTCGCTCAGGCTGAGTCAGAATCAATTTCTAAAAATGTCAGCTGGGGCAAACAAAAAGCATATGCCGAAGGCAAAGTTTCGTTTCAGTATGCTAAACTGCTCGGCTACAAAAAAGGCGAAAATGGCAAGCCAGAAATTGTTCCGGAAGAGGCTGAAACTGTCCGCATGATTTATGATTTGTTTCTGGATGGACTCAGCTTCACAAGGATAAAAAATGCTCTTGAAAGTCAGAATTTGCTTACTGCTACGGGCAAGAAAATATGGAGTGAATCCAATATCAAAAGCATTCTGAAGAACGAAAAATATGCGGGCGATGCACTTCTGCAAAAGACTTTTACAGTGGATTGTATTTCGAAGAAGGTGCAGAAAAATAACGGCGAGCGTCCCATGTATCTGGTGACAAATCACCATGATCCAATTATTGATAGAGACACATTCAATCGTGTTCAACAGGAGCTTGCAAGGCGAACTTCCAAACGTAAAATCAGCGATAAAACCATTACGGAGCAAGGCAAGTATTCCAGTAAATACGCACTTTCCGAACTGCTCATTTGTGGTCATTGCGGCACGCCTTATCGTCGATGCACTTGGACTTCGTGTGGAAGAAAGCAGATTGTATGGCGGTGTATCAGCCGTTTGGAGCACGGCAAAAAATACTGCACGGATTCCCCTACCATCCATGAAGAACCGCTTCAAAGGGCAATTTTAAGCGCAGTAAACGAGTATCTTGATTGTCGGGAGGAAATTGCAAAAATTCTGAAAGCTAACATCGGCTCGATATTGGAATGTCAAGGTCAGCAGAAAATTATCAACCTCGAAAATCGGCTGAAAGAGCTTGACAAAGCGAGAAATGATATCATATCGCTGATAACCTCCGGCTGCTGCGATGAGGACAAAATGGATTCGGAATTTGCAAAAATTTATGCGGAGGAACACTCCATAAACGAGCAGCTTGCTGAACTGAAAAAGAAAACCGAGATTTCAGCAGATACGCAGAAAAAAATCGATCGGGCAATGGATATGATCGAGCATGAAAAATTTGAGATTGAGGTTTTCGATAATGTGATTATCCGCAAGCTGATCAACTGCATAAAAGTGCTTTCAAAAACAGAAATACTGATTATTTTCAAAGGCGGAATTGAGGTGAAAGCAATAATTGAAAAATAGCGAAATATTGAGGAAAACAGCTTGCAAGTGCAGGCTGTTTTTTAGTGGGAGTTGATAAATTGGCAGGAAATTTTGAAGGCATCAAACGTCAGAAATTTGGCGTGGAAATTGAGTGTACGGGACTTACAAGGGAAACTGCGGCAAAAGCAATCGGCAAGGTTCTGGGCAGCCATTTTGAATATTTTGGCGGCAGCTATGACAAGTACAATATTCGTGACAGCAAGGACAGAAAATGGTCGGTCGTTTATGATTCGAGCATCAAATGTGTTGATAAGAACGGCAATCATGCGTCAAGGGATTATGCAGTGGAAATCGTAACTCCAGTACTGGAATATGAGGATATCCCATTGATGCAGGAGGTTGTTCGTGCGGTCAGAAAAGCAGGAGGTGTGACCGGCGGCGATTACAATTGCGGAATCCATATTCATATTGACGGTGAGCCGTACAATGCACAAAGCTTGCGAAATCTGGTGAACATATTTGCGAGCAAGGAAAATTTCCTGTTCGATATGCTTCAGGTATCGCATCAGCGTGAAACTTACTGTCAAAAGGTGGACAGAGATTTTCTGGAAAAGCTGAACAAGCAGAAGCCGAAAACAATTGATGAAATTCAGAAATTGTGATATAGAGGAGACATGGATGAAGTTCATCATCATTACAGCTCAACACGCTATAAGGCTTGCAATTTGCATAGTTTTTTTGCAAATGGGCATTGGGAGATGAGAGCTTGCAACTCCTCTTTGCATGCCGGTGTCATTCGTTCTTACGTGACGCTGGCGCTTGCCATTTCCAACGCTGCACTAACGAAGAAGTTTTGTTCTCCGCATATTTCGGAGAGCGATAATCTTCGCTACAGTGCGAGGGTATGGTTGATTAATCTTGGACTGAACGGTGAGGAATTCCGCAATTGCCGCAAACATTTGATTTCGCATCTGGACGGATGTATTTCATGGCGGCATCCAGAAGATGCGATTGCGCAGCGTGAAAGGTTAAAGCAGAAACGAATTGCCGCCTGTGAGCAGCGTGTTGAGCCTGTAGGCGAGGTTCAGGAGCAATGCGAGAGTTTACCCGATGAAGCGGAGCAAGCCGCTGTGGACGATTTTGAGGAAGAATATGAGCAAGAAGAATTTGAGGAAAGCATGGACTTTTCCATGTCAATGTAAAGGAGATTTTTATGACAAAAAAATTATATGCAGCTTACGGCAGCAACATCAATCTGGAACAAATGGCATATAGATGCCCACATTCAACAGTTGCAGGAACGGCAATGCTAAAGGGCTATGAGTTGCAGTTCAGGCATCATGCAACGATTGAACCGAATGAGGAAAGCGAAGTTCCTGTGCTTTTATGGGAGCTTGATCCGCAGGATGAAAGAGTTTTAGACCGTTACGAAGGTGAGCAGAAGTATTATCGCAAGGAGAATATTTCTCTTAAACTTAACGGAGAAACTGTTGAAGCAATGATTTACATCATGAACGGAGATACGCCGCTTGAAGCTCCCACAGAGCAGTACTACGGCATAATAAAACAAGGCTACAAGGAAAACGGACTGGACACAAGTTATCTGGAAACTGCGTTTGAAGAAGCGGTTCTAGCGGAAAATATGGAGTTTGAATCTAAATTCGGAATGGAGATGTTTTGATGCTGTATCATGGATTTTATGTAAAAATTACGCCCTTGGAAAATATTCAGAGGGAGAGAAAAGACGGGAACATCACTAATTGTAAAGGATTTCAGATTGAAATTTTCTCCGACCAATCGGAAGAAGTGACCGTGGATGTGTTTACTGCTGCGGTAGGATTTGAGATACTGAAAGATTCTGTTTCCGATGCAGAACAGTTTGCAATGGATGTCATTGAGTCAGAGGAAAAGGAATATATGAAAATGATTCAGGAGTTTTCAGGAAAATAATTGTTCATGACTTGCTTTTTTTATGAAAATGTGTTATACTGTATTTAAAGAATAAAAGCGGAGGTGCGGTTATGGGGATTTATCTGAATCCAGGTAATACGGCGTTTCAAAAGGCTGTCAATTCGAGTATCTATGTAGATAAAACCATGCTGATCGCTTATACTAATAAGAATTTGAATACAGAACACCAAGAAATATGCGTAAGTCGTCCTCGCCGCTTTGGAAAGTCAATGGCAGCGAATATGCTTGTTGCTTATTACAGTCGTGGCTGCAATTCAAAGGAATTGTTTCAAAATCTAAAAATTGCAAGCCATCCTGATTTCGAAAAACACCTTAATAAGTATAATGTGATACATCTGAATATGCAGCAATTTCTAAGTCGTACCAATACTATTCATGATATGCTTTCCATGTTGGAACGAAAAGTGATCCGTGAATTAAAACGTACATTCTCAGGGATAGAATTTTTCGAAGAAGATCTGGTTTCCATTATGGAAACGCTTTATTCAGAAACCGGAACACAATTTATTTTTATCATAGATGAATGGGACTGTATTTTCCGCATTAAGGAATCGGATTGGAATGCTCAAAAGGAATATCTTGATTTTCTGAGGGATTTATTGAAAGACCAATTGTATGTTGCACTGGCATATATGACCGGCATTCTGCCCATAAAAAAATATGGGGAACATTCTGCATTGAATATGTTTGATGAATATTCGATGACAAACCAAATGGCTTTGGCAGAATTCACTGGATTTACGGAAGAGGAAGTAAGAGGTCTATGTAAACAATATGAAATGTCATTTGAAGAAACTAAGCATTGGTATGATGGATATACGTTAAAGGGTTTATCAATTTATAATCCTCGTTCTGTGGTTATGGCGATGACGAGTCATGATTTTGATAGTTATTGGACAAAAACGGAAACCTACGAATCACTGAAAAAATATATTCAAATGAATCAATTTGGATTGAACAAACTGGCTGCACGCTTGATTTCAGGCGAACACATCTCAGTGAACCCGGATAAATTCCAGAACGACATGACTACGTTCAACAGTGCGGATGATGTTCTGACACTGTTGGTTCATTTGGGCTATCTTACCTATGATTTTTGTACGAAAACGGTTTGGATTCCAAATAGTGAAGTACAACGAGAGTTTGTAAATTCCATCGAGGACGGTGGCTGGGAACCTGTCATGGCAGCGATCCGTCAATCGGAAAAATTACTGAAAGCTACGCTGCAGATGCAAGAGGAAAAAGTTGCAGAATTGGTTGAGGAAGCACATCGGAATAATGCGTCCATCATTCAATATAACGACGAGAATTCTCTGTCCTGTGTGATTTCTCTTGCGTACTATTCTGCAAAGAAAAATTATGCGGTTTATCGTGAAATGCCCGGTGGCGAGGGTTATGCGGACTTGGTTTTTGTACCAAGAATCGGATGCTCTGATCCGGCAATGATCGTTGAGCTGAAATGGAATAAGTCAGCTGAAACTGCGATCACACAAATAAAAAACAAAAAGTATGCTGAGTGTCTACAGGATTACAGCGGTGAAATTTTACTGGTCGGCATCAGCTATGATAAGGATGCAAAAGAAAATTCAAAGCGGCACATCTGCCAGATTGAAAAAATTATGAAACGTTCCGTGCGATAGCTTCACTATCTAGATCTTCGATGACAAAGAAAACAAACACGCTGTCGACATTATCCACGTAGCAATCGGTTATGAGCTTCTGAAAAACGACATCCACGAAGTAGAACAGCAGGCAAAGAACTATATCGACAGCGAAAATCTTGAGTTGAGGGAAATGAGTGATGAAGGGAAGTTGAAACCACAAATTTGTAATCAAAAATTCAAATTTGTATCCTAAAATCTTTAATCACACAAGTTGTAAAAGTTAAAATAAGGCTAATAAGGCGAATACTTCCGGATTTTGATGTGAATGTCGCACGAAGAAGCCATGACTTCTTAAAAGAGAGGTTATGGCTTCTGTTTTTTGATAACTATGATATATTTATTCTGTCATTCATTGCAATGATTTTTGATACTTCGTCTAATCCTATAAAGGTTACCATTTTATGTCCTAAACGTGCCAGATATCGCAAAGTTCCCTTTAACCCTGAATCAAAATATTGCGGTGCAACAATTGCTATAACTTGACAACGCTGATCGTTCATTCCTTGCTCAACAAATTGACGAATTATTTCCTGTCCTTCTTTTGATGTGGAAAGGAGATGCCGTTCTATGAGTTCTGAGGATGTTTTAGCCGTACGACCTTTGTTTTCTGTATTCTTTTTTATAATACCTTTTAACTCAAAATAATCATTTCCAACTTGTATTTGACCGGATATATCCCCATATTCAGCACCTTTATGCGGTTGGGGACGATAATTAGGTAAAATTCCGTAAAAAATTTTAGGTAAACAAACCGAATAACCTGAAACCGTGCAATCTTGAATCTTCTTATAAGAACAAGTCCCATTACACTTTTCATTCAAATATACAGCATATTCTTTGCACTTTTGTATGTCTTTCCCATCTTGATATTTAAAGCATTCAATGCTGTCAAATGAGATTTCCACTTCTGGATTAGCTTCGTCGGTAGAATAATTGATATTTAAAGTGTCACCCATTACACACATATTAAACTTGGCTTCTTGTCCTTGAAATGCTGTTTTGTAGTTTTTTGGATTGCCGCCTTGAATCTCTCAATAGGAATGAACCAAGAATCCTGTTTGCAGTGTGTATGTCCCTCACCACAAGTAATTGCTAAGGGCGCACCACAGGTGCATTGAAGAATTCCATCACTACTATAATTTAATGGATCGCCGCATTCAGCACAAATTGGATATTCATATGACTCGCATTCTTCACAATAGACTCTGGGAAGTTTTAGGAAGAGCTTAGGTTCGTGAAGAAGCACGGTTACAAAATCTGGAATTGGTACTTGAATTTCTTTTTTGTGTAATTGCACAGAGATTACCTGAGTTAAAAACCAGTTTAGAGCGGCATCTTGAACTGTTGATAACAAATTCCATTTGATTTCTAAACCGAGTTCTGCAAAGATGTCTTCAGCTGGTTTCCCCTTTAAATCTTCAATTTCATTTAAAATGATATTGATTGCCTGACTTGTCCATTCAAATAATTCAGCAGCGGACAAATGTTTATAAATTCCTATGTTTCCTTTTTTTATATTGTACTTTATAGTTGCACAAGTATCCTCTGAAATTTCAGCTATATAGCTTCCTGATATATCAAAACGTCCCTCTTTGATTCTAGCCGCTTCATCTTCCTGATTGGCAGTAAACCCATCGGATTTTGATATTATAGTTTTTTCACCATCGGGACTTATAAGTGAAATCCTGCTTATTGCACGGCATTTAATGCACTTTTCCAAAGCAGATTTAGGCGGTTTTATCTGAGTAATTTTAAGTTTTATTTTTTGTATCAGATAATCAATGATACACGAGGTCATTTTGTCGTGTTTGCTGATGCATGCAACATATGCTTTATCAATACCAATCCAGACACACCCTCTGTGCAGTTCCCAAACAGATGAATCTTTCCCAGCCTCATCCGTATAAGTATACTCCTTACTGTATGTATACAGGATTTCAAATCTATCTCCGTGCTTTTTTACAGACACGATATACAGGTTTCTGAATCCTCTGTATCCTAAGTAATGCTCTGTTACATTTTCGAGTCCAGAAAGAATTTCGTGTTCAAATTCATTTAAAATTCTTTCAAATGACCACAATGTAAAGGTTATTCTGCTGCCATAAATATAGTCATTTACAAGACGTTCAATTTGTGTATCTTCTAAAGTTGAAATACCGATAAGCTTCTGGATGATGAAATCTTTTTCCTTGTATTTGATTTCTTCTTCGTCAATTTTGAGCGCCAGTGCAAAGTCATAAAGTGCTTGCCATGGTAATGTACTCAGTTTTTTAGTCTTTTCTTCAATTGTCAAATGTATCACCCTTTCACCGTTTGCAGTTTATTTTTAAAGCTATTGATTTATCAATGTAATGGAATCTCTAAATACGTATTCATTACGCCCTTCAAATTCACATTTTTCCACAGCATTAGCGTCATAAATGTTCAAATTTGTGCTTGAAAAATCAGAGCAGATGTGCTATAATGTATATGCAATATATTATTTTTAGGCACATCCGCTCATCATTTTCCTTTACTACTCTAGTTAATTAGGAGTAGAGCGGCGGTGTCCCTTTACTTTTGTTCCGTCTGACTTTTTGTAGGGTTTGACTGGAACAATTTTTTATGCTGGGTGCCACGTGTACTGGACTTGGTCTTTGCCATGATTCTCACTCCCTTCATACATCAAATGATGTTTTTAGCACTCTCTCACTTCAAGCGCTAAAGATAGTATATCACAACAGAAATTAAATGTCAAGCTGATTTTTGTGATTTTTTCACTTTTAACCATATATTTTTTGAGAAAGCGAGAAATTGGAATGCTTCAAAGAGAATTTTTGTAAAGAACTATTGACAGCCTTACAAAAAAATAGTATAATGGTAGAGGTGATGATGATGTTAATAGACTTTTCGGTAAACAACTTCCTTTCTTTTAATGAAACTCAAACATTGAGCATGAAAGCAGGTAAGTTTAGGAATAATTCAAGCAGATTAAAAAGACATGGAAAATATAAGCTACTAAAATTCATGTCGATTTATGGAGCTAATGCATCTGGCAAAACGAACCTTATTACTGCAATAGGTTTCTTTCAAGCTATAGTTGTTAACTCGTTTAAAACAGGTTCCTACCCTCTTTATTGTAAGATAAATGACGAAAGCAAAGACGCCACTTCTTTGTTTGAGATTAAGTTAATGTTAGGTGGCAAAGTATTTGTTTATGGATTTAAAGCGATCCTGTCTAAAAGTATATTTACAGAGGAATGGCTTTACGAGGAACTACAAAATGGAATAAGAAAAGCGGTATTTTCTAGAAATATAGAAAAGAATGAATTTCATCTTGGAAATTATATAAGTTCAAAGACATTGCATGAAAGATTGGAAATTTACGGAGAAGATATCCGTTCTGATGCAACAGTATTATTTTTGAAAATCATGAATCAAAACAAAGCATCACTGTATGAAAAAAGTACAAAACTAGATGTTTTTAGAGATGTGTTTTTATGGATTAAATATAAGCTTGACGTAAATTCACCTGAGAATCCAATAACAAACTACTCAATTTTGAATGATGCCGAAGGTATTGAGAAGATTACGCAAAAACTTGCAGAGTTCTCAACTGGTATCGTTAAATTTGATATTGTTCCCGTCGCTATGGAACAAGTATCGTCAAATCTTCCTAATGACATGATCAAGGAAATTCAGCAGAGACTTTTAGATCAAAGAAATCAGCGCACGGAACTGCCTGACTCTTTCAAACCAACAGTTCTAATAAGAATGGCTGAAGGCAGAGAGATGTTTATTATTGAATTGAATAAGGATGCACAGTTCGAATTTAAAACGATGAGCTTTAAGCATCAGAATTCGGATACACCGTTTTCTCTCGCTGACGAATCAGATGGCACGATTAGACTTTTGGATATCATCGAAGTATTGTTAACTAACGACGAAGAAAAAGTCTATGTTATTGACGAAATAAACAGAAAATTCCATCCTTTGCTTACAAGAAAGTTTGTTGAGGAATTCTTAAGGTTAGCTGAAGAGCGAAACATACAGCTGATAGTGACAACACATGAGTCCCAATTAATGGATTTAAAGTTGCTGCGACGTGATGAGATTAATTTTATTAACAAGGATGAGCAAGGGTATTCAACAATATATTCTCTTGATAATTATGATGTTAGATTTGACAAAAAAGTAGTAACTGAATACTTGAATGGTCACTATGGAGCTGTTCCAAAGTGGTGAAATCAATATTTATTCGGCTTCTCAAGATTATATTTTCTTTTTATAATTTTAGCATAAAAAATTTAAAAAGAAAATTATTATTAATAATTTTAAATATTAGTTGATTATTGCATAAGAATTCAATTTTTTTGGGGAACCTCTAAAAATCGTTGTTTTTCAATATCATCTATTTCATAGTCACAAGACAAAACACAAAAGCCTGTATTAAGCGGAAAGCGCCGAAATACAGGATTTTTTCTTATCTATCAAAACAGTTTCAACTGCAATTTTGCAGTTACATGTGAAGAAAAAACAGTTGTTTTTCACACGTTTTCACACGAAATTCACACGACAATAAGGGGATATAATGTTATACAAAATCACCGGCTCTGAACACGGAGTCGGTTTTCTTATTATATTCACATCTCTAAATAGAAATTATCTCTCCTATCCGCAAAAAATTCTAATGAGAATGTTGACTTTGATGAATAAGCGATACCGAATAACAGAAATGCAGTAATAGCAAACCCGCTCGTAGATTTGAGCGGGTTGTTGTTAAGCATATCCAATGTATAACTCATATCTCCACGAGCACTTCCCACTGACCGTTCCTTTTTCCGTTTTTTCGACGAATAAGACCTTTTTCCTGCAGTTCAACGGTCCTGGACTTTACTGTTCTTTCTGACTTGCCGATAGCTTCAGCAAGAGATTTTTGCGTAATTGAGGGATTGTTTGCAATTTCTTTCAGTATCGCAAGTTCTTCCAAAGTGCAATTTTTGCACTTTGAAATCTCAGAATTTGCACTTTGGGAATTCTTTGTATAATCAACGTGCATATATCTGTTCTTCAAATCGTGATTAGCATCTGTCAATAGATTCTCGATAAACTGCTCGAGAAAAACGGTTGTTGCATGAATATTGTTTTGCAAATCGTTGTAATTAGCTCTTACAAGTGCATTTCGGAAGTACCACGAATTGTCTGCAAACACCTGATTGCTTACACTAAATCCAAAGGTTTGTAGGTATTTTATCATAAATACAGCGGTAGTACGGGTATTCCCTTCACAGAAGGGATGTATCTGCCAGATGTCCGATATAAACTTAGCTATGTGCTTGATAGCCTGAGCTGCATCAAGCCTCTCATACGAAAACTCTTTTTCCTGATTGAAATCATAGTCGAGTGTGTCGCGTATACTATCATAGGCGGCATAAAAAACGGTATTGCTGTTAAGTACCCATTCTTTCTTTGTGATATTATAAGTGCGGTATTGCCCAGCTGACTTGAATACACCTGCAAAGAGTCTTCGATGAATGGACTGTAATTCTGCCGGAGAAAACTGAAAAGTCTTCTCAGCCAAAAGTTCAGCTATACGAGATGCAACTATGTCCGCTTCCATTGTATCTTGTTCAGTGGTAAGTCGTTCGTTGCGCTGCTCATAGTAACTCCTGATACGTTTCTGTGCTGTTGCAATATCGATTTTACCCTCAATATGCTCTTTAGCTGTTTCGAGAAGATAGTCGGAGGTTTGTAGACCGTCAACATCCTGCAATCCAATCGCAGTCTGCCACGCTGCACTTTTCTCGGCACGGTCAGCTTCGCCCTGACGTATATATTCATCTAAATCATACTGCCAATCGTATTCCTGTGTCATGGTAACCTCCTGTTTGATACACTATTATTATATATTTATTATAACATAATTTGAACGAAAAAGCAATGAACAAGTAGCAATTTTGTTAGCTGTGGCAGATTTAATTTCAAGCTCAATATAGTTCATGACATTCGATATCGAAAAAACAAGGAGTCTGCCACGTAGAGGGACAAGCCGTATGAGTGTTTCATTAGCCCACGGGCTAATGAAACATGATCTTATTACAGTTTATCAATATCACGGAGTCCTTGGTCTACTTTATTATTGAATTTCGATATCATGTTCCAAAATACTATGTAGTTATACTTTTCTGGGCACATCGACTTATATTCATCATTGCTGATGTTTTTAGCAATTAACAAGTAATCAAACACATTAAATAGTTTTTAGTTAAACTGATAAAAAATCGACCTCACAGTTTCGGCTGTGGGGACTTTTTTGTTGTATCTTATGATGAAAAGTAATATATAAACTCGCAAAAGTTTTCAATGGAATCTATTATAAATCTATTGACTATTTTGCTGAAAATGTGGTATAATAATGAAAAGTAGCATCAAAACTCGCTGCACTTTTCAATGAGGTGATAATATGGAGATAAAAAGAGACCGATATTTACAACAGGTAATTGGCTATATGTGGGACGGACAGGTTAAAGTCATAACTGGTATTCGCCGTTGCGGAAAGTCCTATCTGCTGAACGTGCTGTTCAAGAACTATCTGATTGAGCAGAATATCCCGCCTGACAACATCATATCTATCGAGCTTGATCTGACCAAGGATATCAAGTACCGTGACCCGTTAGCATTGTCAGAATACGTTCGCGGCAAGGTCGAGGAACAGACAGAACAATTCTATCTCTTTATTGATGAGATACAGATGTCGGACGAGGTGAAGAATCCTTATAATCCCGACGGAAAGAAGATAACTTTCTATGATGCGCTTAATGATCTGCGGTCGCTGCCGAACCTTGATGTGTATGTGACGGGAAGCAACTCAAAAATGCTGTCTAAAGATATTCTGACAGAGTTTCGTGGGCGAAGTGACGAGATACAGGTACATCCTCTCAGCTTTGCGGAGTATTATTCTGCGGTGAGCGGCGACAAGGAGGACGCTTTCGAGGAATATGCTTTTTACGGCGGCATGCCATTAGTTCTTTCTCGCCCAAACGATACCGTAAAGGCGAACTACCTGTCCTCGCTGTTTTCGGAGGTCTATATCAAGGACATTGTCGAGCGTAAGAAAATTGAGCGTGAGGATGTTCTCGGTCAGCTTCTTGACTTGCTCTGTTCCTCAGTCGGCTCATTGACCAATCCGAAAAAGATAGCAGATACACTCCGTTCCAAAACAGGAGAGAATATCGCTCAAAACACTATTTCTGCGTATATTGACCATTTAGAGGACGCATTCCTTTTCAGCGAAGCCAAGCGTTATGATGTCAAGGGGCGCAAGTATTTTGAGTACCCCTATAAGTATTACTGCGAGGACATCGGTCTGCGCAATGCCCGTATCGGTTTCCATCAGCAGGAGATGACACATATCATGGAAAATATCATCTACAATGAGCTTATTATCCGTGGTTTCTCGGTCGATGTTGGTGTAGTCTATTCCAATGAGAAGAACGATAACGGCAGCTATTCTAAGACTGCACGGGAAATAGATTTTATTGCTTCCAAAGGAGGAAAGAAAGCCTATATCCAGTCTGCGTTTGCTCTGCCCGATGATGCTAAGATAGAACAGGAACTACGCCCTTTTGCACTCACAGGCGACTCCTTCCCGAAGATCATCGTCCGCAAGGATATCCGCAAACGGTGGTATGATGACAGTGGCATGCTAAATATCGGGCTGACGGATTTTTTACTTAATGATTCAGTAATATAGGTGAAAATAGCCTTGATAAAAAAATGAGCCTTCACGATTGTGAAGGCTTTTTTCGACAGTCTGAATCAGGGACAATTCGCCCCTGATCTATTTTTTTAATCGCTTTATCAATTCCAGAATCAAAGTTGTGAAAGATATGCAGGATAAAGATATTGAACTGATTCTTGCTTTGCTTAAAAGACTAAAATAAATTTAGATATGATAAAATAAAAGTCAGAGTATATGCCTTGACTTTTATCACAAAAAGTTGTTTTTTCGAAATTATAAACTACTTTTCAGGACATAATAAACTTGAAAAGAGGTTTTTAAAATGAAAAAATGTCTGGTTATAGTTGATATGCAGAATGATTTTATAAATCAATATACTGAACATATTCCTCACAAGACAGCAAAATTTATTGAGAGAAGTTCTTTTGACAGTATTATTGCAACAAGATATTGCAATACAACAGAAACGACCTGTTACAAATTAGGTAACTGGAAGGAATGTATGACTGGTACTTTCGGTGCCGAGATTGTTTCGGTAATCAAGCCGTCTGTACAGCGTACTTTTGATAAAACTACCTATTCTGGTTTTACGAATGAATTCAGGGAGTATATACAAAGAAAGGGGGTTGACAAACTTTTTTTCTGTGGAATGAATACTGATTGCTGCGTTCTTGCGACAGTTCTTGCCTGTTATGATGCTGTGCAGGACTGCGTCGTTATATCCGATTTATGTGCTTCTACTCTGGGCGAAGAAAAACATAATCATGCGCTTGATTTGCTGCGTGATAATATTACTCCGGACAGAGTTGTGAATTCATTTGAAATAGAGCAAAAACAGAATTGTTAGCATATTATTTCTATAATATATATTCATCTTTCGATACAAGAAAAGTTCTTGATAATCCGGTAAATGTGGATTTAAAATGAGTTTTTATCTTGCTTTTTATCCTTAAAGCGTCGAGCTGCTACAGGCAAATTTGCATTGAAAATAATATCTTATTGAAATATGTTTCTGCACCTGTTGCTATTTATAAGGTAATATGCTGTACGCTGAACTTGTGATTCCGAATATTGAGATCAGAACAATCTATCAGCGAACTATAATTCAATGGTTCAAGAAAAAGATCAGCACCGATTCAAGACAGGATCTTTTTGAGGCTTTGATTAATGAAAAAATGGAAGATATTATGTGCAACTGACTTGACGAAATTATAAGCTATCATGATAAAAAAGAGTAGTTTTAACATGGTTTTCTTGCAGAGCTTCTTTCAGGATTCAGGGAGTATATTCTGAAATCCAATTGTGAAGGCGGCAGTAGAGGACCTGATATAACGCTCATGGAAACTTATTTACTGTAAAGGACGTTAACTGTGGTCACTTTCACACTCATATTATCATCAATGCTGTGAGCTAAATTAACGGTAAGATGATTCAGACACGATTTAATGAAATGAATTCATACTGCAATTCATTACTAAAGTAACAAGTCAGAAGAGTTGGTTTTATTTTGATAATAAGGCAATATATTAATAATAAAGGTATAAAATTCTTATGCTTCTGACGCGTGATGCTGTTGAGAAGTCGATAAAATCATCTCTCAACAAGTTGAAAAACAAGTATTACAGCGGCAGTAAGCTGTTTTACTGGAGAAATCTAAATGGTGATTAGTATTAGTTCCTGTCGGCTCAAAGCGCCACGATACAAACAGAAATACCGCCCTCAAAACGAGTGCGGTATTTCTGTTTTGTCCCATAGTATAAACCCAATATAAAATCTCTCGGAGTGCAGACAGAGAGTTTTTATCGTTCAATAAGTTCACGCCTCATTATTACAAGGTCGAAAGCATCAAGTCTGTTATCTTTACAAAGATCTCCGGCTTTCCAATCAGCAAGGTGCGTATTCGATACAGAGAGCAGCCATTTTTGCATTGTAACAAGATCAGACAAATTAAAGCTGCCATCTGCATTGACATCACCTCTTACAGTTTCAGGTTGTACTATATCATCAACAGAGAATGTCCATGACTGCATAGTGATTCCCTTATCGGAGAATACGAAGTACAGGTCGTGTGTACCTCCAACTGCTGCAACTTCATCATTGTAGATTGTTGTATAACTATTGGGGCTGTTGAAATCAATACTTGTCAGCACTTCACCTGTCGGTTCATCAAGGCGCACTTCAACTCTTCCGTTGCCCTTGACACTTGCGAGGAATGTGACAGGCTTTCCGAGGAGCGGCGCACTGCTGCCGGTATTCGCTGCTGTATCTGCTGCAAACAACTCGATAGCATTATCAGCCTTGACATACCGGAACACTGCGGTATCTGGGTCACCATAGACTGTATCTCCGTCAGATAAACCATTCCAGATATTTCTCAGACCGTCTGACCATTCTCTCGTATTGGTAAGCTCAGAAGTGATGTCGATGTTGTATTTGTTGTTGATAGTAATACTGTCAAGGTCGAATGTTATCTCGGCATCATCAGAAGCTCTGAAATAGCCCATATTCATAAATCCCTTAGCGCCGCCCATATCGCAGGTGATAGTGTATTTGCCCTTGCCTGTTATATCAACTGAGCCGATACAGTCGCTGCCGGAGTTGTCTGCCGGATACATAGTTACGGTCGTATTCTTGCTGACGTTTTTCACAGTGATGTTATACTGAACAGTGTCAATGGTTTTCAGTGTCAGCTCTGCCGCATCGGCGCTGTCATCACCATTTTCAGAAGCAGTGAATTCAGCTCCTCGGACGCTGAACCAAGAACCTTCATTCTTACTTATAACTGCCGGAGCGTGGCGGTCGGTCAGATCGTATTCTATATCCGCTGTACCGTTCAGTTCTGAGGCGAGATTTACTTTAAACGGATTGAAGCTACCATTTGCTTTAGCGCCCTTACGTGTAGCGCCGTCCTTTGTTATGATGACATTCTGCTCATCGACCTCTATCTCGTCAACACCCATACTGCGGTAGCTTCCGGTAATGCCCATACCATGCTTCAATGCCTGCGTGTGGTAGAACATATACCACTTGTCCTTGAACTTGTGCATATGAGTATGATTGTTTGAATAGTCAAAACCTGAGATACCGGGATTCACAAAGCATTCGCCCTTCATCTCCCAGCTGTCAGGATTAAGGGGAGTTTTAGTAGTCATATAAACCATTCCGCATCCGGCAGGCGCATCGCACTCATAAGGCCATTTCTTGGTATGATCGCTCCAGTCGGAGCAGTAGGTGTAGACGTATGTGCCGTTGATATAGTTCAGTTCACTTGCCTCAAACAGATAAGCGGCGGGTATCTCCTTAAAATCGCTGGCGAAAGAAAGCATATCATCGCCAAGCTGTACGATACGTGCAGAGCCGGGCATAAAGTCTGAACCGGATGAAGCCTTTCCTGCGCCGAATGAAAGCCAGCCTACTCCGTTTTCGTCGATGACTGCACCGGGGTCAAATGGATTCGGACAGTCTTTAAGTCCGGGAGTAGAGGCAGAGATAAGCGGTTTTCCGAGAGGATCAGTCCAGCCCGTAACAGGATCGGTAGAGGTTATAACGCCTACTCCCAAGCCGTTATTGGAGAAATACATATAGAAATGCGTAAGTCCGTCATCTTCCACACGGGAAACAACTGAGGGAGCCCATGAGTTCGTTATCCACGGAGCTATCTCGCCGATGTTTATTTCACCGTGATATACCCAGTTGACCATATCTTCAGTTGAAAATACAAGCATGGACTTGATCTTTTCGTAGGTATTGTCAACATCCGAACCGGCGGCTTCAAACTGCTCGTGATCGTTAGTACCGAAAAGATAAAGTCTGCCGTTGTACTCGACAGAGGTCGGGTCAGCACAGTAGAAGTCGGACGAGATAGGGTTATTGTAACGTGTGTCCTTGTAGTTGTTGGTACTTATCTTGTCGGCGCTTATGGCGATGCCTTCTGTAGTTTCCACAGCCATATTTTTTGATATCTCCTCTGTATCGGCAGTTGCAGTCATGTTGAATGTTGCTGCGCTAAGGCACATTGCAGTTGACAGGATGCAGGAGATTAGTCTTGAAGTTTTCTTGCTCATAGGTTTGCCCTCCTGATTGTATTTGCAGTTGTATTCTTGTTGTAGTCATTATAGCAAATACAAAAGCCGGAGTCAATGCAATATTCTGACATCAACTGCGAAATTATGACTTCTTTTTTGAGATGTCATTTATGTGGCGGTTAGTCCATTCCGTAGGAGTTTTTCCTGTCTCTTTTTTGAACTGGTGCATAAAATATACGTCAGAGCTGTAACCGCAATATTCCGCAGTTTCAGCAATAGAAGTCCCCTCCGAGAGGAGCAGCTTTGCCATTTCAATTCTGGCGTGAATCAAATCGGTGGAAATGCTGACCTGAAAGGTCTTTTTGTACATTCTTTGAAAATATGCATCGCTGAGAGACATCATGCGTGCAAGCTCCGACACCGTCCACTTCTTCTGTGGATTCTTGTATATCTCCTTGCGGAGATCGTAGATATTCGTCATATGAATTCGATTTCTCCGGGAGTTTAAGCGCTTCTTATTGAGCCTTGTTTCAAGCTCGGAGATAATGCCGCTGAGTTCCTGCTCGGTGATGAAGTCACGGAACACCTCCATTTCCAGTTCGATCTGTAGTGTTTCCTCAAAATCAGCAAGCTGCTTCCGGCACTCGTTCAGAAACTCCTGCTTCTGTGCCGTCACAGAGGGATATGGAGCGTCAGCCGAATGAGTACCCACCACATAAAATTTACCGCCCTTGTAATGACTGGGAGTCTCATTGCCTTTGGTGAGCTTTCCGATAACATCTGAAATTATAAGCAGTATCCGGTCACCCGTTTCATATCCCAACTCCTGATTTATCTGCTCCAGATTATACAGTCTTATTGCCACAAGGAAAAAACGCTCATGATGTGAAACGGCATATTCGTACATCTCCGCAGATATCTCCTCAAAGCCGCGACGGTTGTAAAAGCCTGTTAGATTGTCACGTATTGCCGCAAGTCTCTGGCGTTCGCTGAAACGTGTAATATAATAACGTATGCGGATAGTTTCAAGGGCATTGTTGAGTATCTCCATAAAGCTCCAGAAAAGCGAATCCGGCGTGTGGTGGATATCTTTGAATTCCAGTGCGGCAAATCCGAATGTCCTGTCGCTGTAATGCATTGGGAAGAAGAAATATGTACCGGCACGTTTCTGACTGCTTACGAAGTCGGGAATGTCCTTTTTGCGTCTGATATCAAACACAGCGCCGCTGGGATAATAGTTGGAATAGGTCAGCAATCGCTCAGAATAACCACTGTTGCGATAAGGCTCATTGCCGGTATAGCTGATACCGTCCCAGTCGTCACAGAGACAATAGTGTACTGATTTTATACCACGTATAAGGTAATTCAAGTCGTATATAGTTTTAAAGCAATCGGCGGCATTATCTGTTGACGAAAGGCTCTCCTGCATACCACTATAGCGGAATAGGCTTTGATACTGAAACTGCTCGGCAAGGTCGTTTTTCAGCCAGAGCAGCGAGAGATTATCTGATGAATGGCAGCCGCAGCTATCCAGAGTACACAGCTTTTCCTCAAAATAAAGGTCGGAACGCACGCTTTTCCCGGTGAGCATTTTATGTATTCTGCATATACACTGTATTCCCTGATTATAATTCGGGAACGATATGAACGTAACGGCAGGCTGCTCATAAATTACCTCCGCAAAGCAGTCATATCCCACAACTGCAATATCCTGCGGTACACTTATCCCATGCTTTTTCAGTCCGTCTATCAGCCCGACAGCCGGAATCGTAGCTGCGCATACGACCGCATCGGGCATGGAAATCTCACCACTTGCAAGCCGCTCGGCAAAGGCAGTCGTATATTCGTTCCAGAAATCGCCGTAGAACTCCCATTCATCGTGCGGTTCAATACCGTGCGCAAGAAGCGCATCACGATAACCCAGCAGACGGTTCTCGGACTGGTGAAAGCCCTTGAAACCGGTAATACAGTATATTTTCTTGTGATTATGCTCTGTAATGAGGTGTTCTGTCAGTATGCGGAATTTCTCCCTGTCATTCCAGAGGCGATATTCCTCGCCGTCTGCATCAGGTGCATCCAGATCAATAACCGGATTGCCGGAGTTCTCACAAATCTGCATCAGTCTGTACCGGATTTCATCATCCACGATCACACCCTTGTGGATGATGAACGCATCATAATCCGCCGGGTCGATCAAAGAAAGAATATTTGCCGCACCACGTATAGTTTTTTCATCCGGCTGCTGTAAATCAAAATAGCTGAAAACAAACACATCATACCCAAGCACCGAAGCCTGTGCAGAGATTCCCTCAACAGTCCGTCTTGCAGTTTCGGATTGAAGTCCGATTAGAATTACACATATTCTTTTCCTCATAATACCGCCTCCTTTTCAATATTATACTGCCAAATATAGCTTGTGTCAACACAGGAAGTCATAATTTCGCAGTTGATGTCGTGATTTTACATTGACAAATTGTATAAAATGCGTTATGATTTATAAAAATACTGAATATAGTTATATTTTAACGAAAGGAGTTTATACATGAAAAAAGTTTTTTCATCATTATTATCGGCTGCGATTTTGCTTCAATCTGTTCCCTCTATACCTGTCACTTATACAGTAAACGCTGCTGAACAGAAGTCCTATCTGTATGGCGATATGGACTGTGATGAGGTGCTATCAGCCTTTGATATGGTACTTCTCAGGCAAGCGTCAGTGGATAACTCAAAACTGAATTCCATAACAAAGGTCATTTCCGACCTGAACGCAGACGGCAAGCTTGATTCCAAGGACTTGCAGTTATTACAGGATTATCTTCTCGGAAAGAAAGTCACATTCCCTGCCGGAATATGGTACACTCCAGTAACTGAGCAGCCCTACAATGGACAGAACAAACTCACCGGAAGCAGGATGTATGAGTATCTTGACCGTGGAACATACGCCGTAAGTGCAGGAAATGCCGCATTTGTAAGCTGGCGGCTGCTTGCAAGTGATGAGCCTGACATCGGCTTCAATGTTTACCGCACGACCGACGGAGTTACCACCAAGCTGAATGACGAAATCCTCACAGGCGGCACGAATTACAAGGACACGACCGTTAATATGACAAAGGACAACACCTACTATGTCACAACGGTCTACAACGGCGTTGAGACTCCCACGGACGGCGAATTTACACTAAAAGCAGGTTCATCCATTGCCGGGGACAAGAATAATGCCGGAGCTGCACAAATTATTCCGATCAAGGAGGGCGGTACGATCCATTTTGTATGGGTGGGCGACTTTAACGGCGACGGTGCGTATGATTTTCTTGTTGATCGCTGTACTGATGAGCATCAGAAACTTGAAGCCTACCTCAATGACGGTACCTACCTCTGGACGCTCGACCTCGGTGTGAACAGCGAGAACAAGAACAATATTTCTCCTGGTGCTTCCACGATAGATGTAGGAATGTGGGATGGAGCTACGGTCTATGACATTGATTGTGACGGAACAGCAGAGGTCATGGTTCGTATTGCCGATGGCGTAACATTCGGCAACGGAAATAAATATACTTCAAATTCCGGTGCAAATGGGCAGGCGATCGCTGTTGTCAATGGTATGACAGGTGCATTGGAAACATCAGTAAATCTTCCGACAGACTATCTCAATATAGGTCCTATGGCGTGTATGATGGAAATTGGATATCTGGACGGTGTTCATCCAAGTCTTGTATGCTGGCTGAAAAACCGCAATGCCGATAAAAGCTTCAACAGTCTGATGGTTGCATACGGCTTCGGCGGTGGAGATACATTCAGACAGGAGTGGAAATACGATGCAGGAAAGCAGGGGGGCGGTGCAGAAGCTCATCAGTTCCGTGTGGAGGACGTTGACTATGACGGCAAAGATGAAGTCCTGCATATGGGTTATGCACTGAATGGTGATGGAACACTGCGATACACTATGCCGAATGTGGTTCATGGCGATCGCTATCATATTACTGCATTTTCAAATTCTGACAACGGCAAGGAAATGATAGGCTACGGCGTACAGCAGAGAAACCCCAGCACGCTTCTTGAATACATATATAATGCTTCAACAGGTAAGTTGCTTTGGACGAATTACAGTGGTGACGGTAATGTAGATGTCGGAAGGGGAGATATCGGAGATGTTGATCCTACCCACGAGGGATATGAGGTGTGGTCATTCCAGGGAATGTACGACAATAACGGCAATAAGATAAGCGACACCAACGCATACCCCTCGCTGAAGCTCTACTGGGATGGCGACTTATTCAGCGAAAGCTATAACGACAGCAAGATCGAAAAGTGGAACTACGAGTCACAGTCTGTCAACAGACTTGCAACGACTTGGAAAATATCTGGCTGTTCGTCCAGTGACAGAGGTGCGCCAATGTTCTATGGTGATATTCTTGGTGACTGGCGTGAGGAAATCATCTGCACAGGTTATGACTATGCAAGCCTTGTCATTGTTTCGACCAATATCCCCACGGATTACCGTTTCAACACTTTTGCACAAGACCCTGCATACCGCAATGATATGACTTCCAAGGGATATGTTCAGTCCAATATGATTAGTTACTATTTCGGTGCAGGTATGGATGCACCGCCGCAGCCGGATATAAATATTATTAGTCAAGTAGCCTTGGAGGAAAACACAGTCTATGCCGTGAGAAATGTAAACAGCGGGCGCTGCCTTGATGTCTATAAGTCAGGAACAGCCGACGGTACAAATGTACAGCAATATAGCACAGTTGCCAATAAGGCAAACAATACATGGACAGTCAAGGAGACCGGTGACGGCTATTATTATATAATCTCCCAGCTTTCCGATGACACTACGGGATATCTTACGATTGCTGGCAGTGAGGATAAGGACGGTACAAATGTGGAAATATCATCGTTCACAGGTGACGATTCACAGAAATTCAAGCTAAAACGCAATTCCGACGGTTCATACCTTATACTGACAAAGGTTTCAGGTGAAAAGAAATGCGTGGAGGTCATCAATGCTGAAACAGGAGCAGGCGCTAATGTTCAGCAATGGGTACTCACGGGAAGTACTTGTCAGAACTGGAGTTTTGAAAAAGCGAAATAATATAAATGTAAAACGATTGCTCTGCCATACATGGCAGGGCGATTTACTTTGCTTGCTGTTAAAAATCAATTATCTTTGAAAAGAAGTCATAATTTCGCAGTTGATGTCATGATATTGCATTGACTTTATAAATTCGTTCTGATATAATTTGTGGAGAAGATATGAACAAGATAAAAACAATCGATTTATATGCAATATATCAAGGAGGAATCTCTATGAAACATACATCAAAACGGTTTGCCGGAGTTGCACTCGCAGCCGGAATGCTGTTTTCGTCTGCTGTGGCGGTACTACCGCAGAATATGAACAGCTTGGTCGTTTATGCCGGTGAAAATGATTTTAACTGGAACACCTATGCAAAGAAGGATGCTTCATGGTGGAAAAGTTCGGAAGCAACTGCACTCGCTGATGAAATGATAAAGTATCAGCTTTCTGATGGCGGTTGGCGTAAGGATATGAAGACCGAATCGTCAGGCTCATGGAACAAATCCACCATCGACAATAATGCAACATGGGGACAGATTCGTTTTCTTGCAAGTGTCTACAATGCTACAGGAACAGAAAAATACAAGACCTCCTGCCTGAAAGCACTTGACCTGCTGTTTAATGGACAGTATTCCAACGGCGGCTGGCCACAGGTATTTAATGACGCAGGCACATACCATGCACATATTACATACAACGATACGGCAATGGTATCTGTTCTGCGTGTATTATTGGAAGTTTCGCAGAAATCCGGTTCTTTTGCTTGGATTGATAATAATTACCAAAAGAAAGCGCAGAATGCTGTTGACAAGGGCGTTGAATGCATCCTGAACACCCAGATCACAGTAAACGGCACACTTACCGCATGGTGCCAGCAGCACGATGAAAAGACACTTGCTCCGGCTGGTGCAAGAGCCTACGAGCTGCCGTCTCTCTGCACCTCGGAAAGTGTCGGTATTGTGGACTTCCTGCGTTCTCTCCCAGAGGAGAAAAAGACCGCAGCCGTTGTCCACAGTATCAATGCGGCGGTTCGCTGGTTCGATTCCGTCAAGATCGAGAATAAAAAGTGGGATTGGAATTCCGATAAGAGCGACAAGGTTCTGACAAACGTCAGCGGCTCTACGATCTGGGCAAGATTCTATGATCTTGAAAAAAGCAAGCCCATGTTCTCCGACCGTGACGGCAAGGCGTACAGTGATGTGACCAAGATCAGTTTGGAACGCAGAACCGGCTATGCATGGTTCGGAAATTGGTGCGCTAATAATATCAAGCTCGGAACACTGCCTGAGCCTGCGGAAGACCCAGTCACACCACCTTTGCAGACACAGGGTACACATCTGTATGTAGGCTACAGCAATCAGTCTCAGAACTATGCAACCATACAGGCGGCTGTTGATGCGGCTGCAAAGCTCAACCCCAGCTCTGAGGAAACTCGTGTGAGCATTCATATCGCACCAGGAACTTACCGTGAGCAGGTGCGTATCAATACGCCGTATATCAGCTTTATCAATGACACACCATCCAAAGAAGTTAAGATTACATGGTATTACGGAATCGGCTATCAATATTACAGTATGGGAAGCGACGGCTATTATAATGCTGACAATGCAAAGAATAAGTCTGCAAAGGGAGAGGCTACCCGCTGGGGTAGCGCAGTGGCGCTACACAACAAGGCTGCTTATTTCCGTGCAGAGTACATCACTTTTGAAAATACGTTCAACCGCTATGTGACAGATGAAGAAATTGCGGACGGCGTTGAACCTTCCGGCAGCCAGTCCATCACCTTCCAGCGCAAAAAAGGCGTTGATGTTACAAGCAAGACTGCGACCGAGCGTGCAGCAGCGATTGCCGTTGAAGGCGATTACAGCGAATTTTACAAGTGTACCTTCCTCGGCAGTCAGGACACTCTCTATACAAGGGGCGCACATGAATATTTCCGTGAGTGTCATATTGAGGGTAATACAGACTATATCTTCGGTCAGGGCGACTGCATTTTCCAGGGCTGTGATCTTGTATGGGCTGGCTACTCCGACAAGGCAGTCGGCGGTTATATCACGGCAAAAACCAACACCGGAAAGTACCTTTTCTCCGACTGCAATGTGTCCGGTGCAAGCGGCATGAAAGTCGGAGAGGGCAATTTCGGCAGACCGTGGAGCGGCGATGCTGACGTTGCATTCGTGAACACAAAGCTCTCGTCCGAAAGCATGATCTGTGCATCAGGCTGGGGCAAAATGAGCAACAACGACCCTGCAAATGCAAACTTCAAGGAATATAACACAACCGTAAACGGTAAGGCTGTAAACACTTCCGGACGAATCAAAAATACCGTTAAGACCTCCGCAAACGGACTTGATGTTGACACCTATCTGAACGGCTGGAAACCGTATTATTACAGCAATACGCCATCTGGCACTGATACACCTGTTATTATTAGCGGAACGTATATCAAGGATCTGACACTGAATTCCAATGCACTGCCTGAACTCTGGAAACTTGATTCGAATATCCAAATTGGCGATCTGATCTATACTGATCGTGACGGCGTGACCTATACTGAGATTCCTTCCGGTCTGGTCGGCGCAGAAGCGATTGTAACGCCATGCGATGCCAAGAAGGTGGAATACGATCTTGGTGTGTTTACCGCAAACGGTGATATTACAGTGTATATCGTTCTCGACAGCCGTGTAACAGCAGTTCCGTCATGGCTTTCCGGTTGGAATAATACAGGCTTGACTGTCAAAAACAGTCAGGACGTTGTTTATGATCTCTATAGCAAAGATTTCAATAACGGTGAAAAAATTACTCTTGGATCTAATGGGCAGACAAGTGGCTGTACAGGATATGCTACATTGGTCGCTAAGGCAGGGACTGTTCCGGCTCAAATAACAGGCGATGTCAACGCAGACGGCAAGTTTGATATAACAGATGTGGTATTGCTCCAAAAGTGGCTGCTTGCTGTTCCTGATACGCATCTTGCCGACTGGAAGGCTGCTGATCTTTGCGAGGACGGCAGACTAGATGTGTTTGATTTGTGTATGATGAAGAAGAAATTGGTCAATAAGCAGACTGTAATAGATACGCCAGTCGAACCGACTATACCGATCGTTACAAATACTTATGAAAGTGCCGATTTTAAATTCTCTGGTAAGGTATATATCGTAGGAGATTCGACTGTATGCAACTATGATGAAGCTGCGCAGAAGAATCAGAACCGCTGCGGCTGGGGTATGAAGCTCGGAGAGCAGTACAACGGCGTTACAGTAACTAACCTTGCAAGGGCAGGTAGAAGCAGTCGCAGTTTCCTGACCGAGAATGAGTACAAGACAATGTGCAATTCTATTGGCAAGGGCGACTATCTGTTTGTGCAGTTCGGTCACAACGATGAAAAGACTGACGATGCTGCCCGTGGAACTTATCCGGGACTTGATTTCTCAACTCTCGACAAAGATGGCAAAAACTCAGCAGGACAGTATTCCTACGAATGGGTAATTCTGAACAAGTATGTCAAGGTCGCACAGGCAAATGGTGCTACAGTAGTGCTTGTAACTCCGGTTACAAGAAGGGGTTCTAACGGTGCGGCAAATTACAAGAGCCATGTTGCTTACGCTGAGGGACTTGTAAAACTCAGCAAGGAGTACAATATACCAGTCATCGACATGACAACAAAAACAGCAGAACTGTACACACAGCTTTACAGCAGCGGCGGTGCTGACGCAACTGCGGAACTGCACTGCTACTCTGATGATACAAGAACTTCTATCGACAATACTCATCTTAGCATCAAGGGCTGCACAATAATTGCAGATATGATTGCAGAAGAAACTGCAAACCTCAATCTTAAAATTTCTGAAAAGCTGAAATAAAACCTGTTATCTAATTTTCTACTATATATTGCTCCTCCGTGTCCATTTGTTGGTACGGAGGATTTTTTCAAGCCTGTGATATGTTCAACCTCATTACACATAATACTAAGAAAGCTGTAGATTATAGAAAATATGATAGGTTTTTGTCGTTTATGTGGTTTTGATTCGTTATAAAAATAGTAAGTGCTTCTTGATTTTTTATTACAATTAATTTATGATATCTATACATTTCTTTATTTCTGTGTTTTTCTGCTGAAAAAATATTTGAATAAAACATAATATTTTAGGCAGATAGAATATGGATAAAATCAGGGCAAATGCCCCGATTTTAGTTGTAGACCAGTCACGGATGCCTGACTTAGTTTTATTTTTTTGATTTTTGGAGCATCGGTTGGGCGATGTCTTGATAAAGGTATGAATATACGTTAAAATCAATCTTTTTAAGGCAATGGTTGTTCTTTTAGCATCTTTGTTCTATTTCCGGATATTAAACAGTCTATTATGGCTAATTTAATAAAATACAAAGCTGCTCTTGAATTACAGATATTATTATGGTATAACATATAAGCAGAGAAAGCAGGTACGTTTAATGATAGCTGATGAAATACTTAATGGTGAAAATAAAAAGATTGAATATAAGCGGGAATTGCCGTCAAAGAGCGATAAGTATATCAAGAGCCTTGTTGCTTTTGCGAATACGTCAAGCGGAAAACTTGTTATAGGCATTGAAGATGAGAATCATGAAGTTATCGGAGTTGACGAAGCAGAAGTATTTTCTATGATAGATACTATTACAAATGTTATTTCAGATACAGTTGAACCACAACTTGTGCCTAATATAACTTGCAGTACTGTATGTGGAAAATGTATTATCATAGTTGAAATATATCCGGGAAATCATCGTCCATACTACATTAAGTCGATAGGCAAGGAAAGGGGCTCATATATACGCATAGCAGGGCTCTACTCGTCATGTTGACTCCATTCAGCTTAAAGAACTTGAATTACAGGGAATGAATCAATCCTATGATGAAACTGTCCTTGTAGGGCATGAACTTGATATGGATGCAGCGCAGAAGCTTTGTGCGGATATAAAGAAGCACATTGTTGAGGCTACAGATGGAAATGTCAAGGTTAGAGATGTTACTGTTCAAAATCTTGAAAACTGGGGAATAGTAAAGCGTGTTGAAAATATTCTTGTGCCGACAGTTGCATTTGATCTTCTCACTACTAATTCAAACAGATTTGCAAAGGTGCAGTGTGCGCTTTTTAAAGGTATAACTCGTTCGGTTTTTATAGATAAGCGTGAATTTGAGGGGAGTCTTTACAGTCAGATAGAAGAATCGTATCAGTTCATATTAAATCAGATAAACCTTGGCGCTGAGATAGACGGGATTATTCGTAAGGATATTTATGAGCTGCCTGTAAAAGCTATTCGTGAGGCTATTGTTAACGCTGTCACACATAGAAGTTATATGGACAATTCATGTGTACAGGTTTGTATATATGATGATCGTGTAGAGATAACGTCTCCCGGAATGCTGTTCGGAGGGCTTACAATTGAAATGATGATGAGCGGAAGTTCTAAAATCAAAAATACTGGAATTGCTGAAATATTCAGCCGTATGCATATTGTTGAAGGCTGGGGAACTGGCGTACAGAGGATGCTTGACGGTTGTAAGGAGTATAATATACAACCTCCGAAATTTACCGAGATAGGAGACTGTTTCAGAGTCGAGTTCTTCCGTAAGAAGACAAATGTCCAAGAAAATGTCCATGTAAATGTCCAAGAAAATAAAAAAATGACTAAGAAAGAATTGGTGTGTGAAATAATAGTAGAACGTAATGATATTTCTAATAAGAAAATTGCTGAAAAACTGAATTGCAGTCCTAAAACAGTTTATCGTTATATTAAAGAACTTAAATCAGATGGCATAATCGAACGTGTCGGTTCAGATAAGCAAGGGTATTGGAAGATCAATAAGAAGATATAAAAATTGCCTAGCTTGGAAGCAATGAGGAAAAGTAATATAAGCAGTTTCAATGATAGTTTTAAACATCAATTTTTATATCATTTTTTGTACAGCTACAGGAGCAAAAAATACTTTCCCAATTACCGTTGCTGATCATGAGAATTGGCGATTTTTCGCTTTCTATAACACTCTATGACATACCATAACACATGGAATGCTATTCTCATAACCCGATGAAATTAATAAAATCTTAAAAAATAATATCACTAAACCCACGTAATACGGTCGATTATGTGGGTTGTACTTTTTGTTATGACTGTTTTGACCCCTTATTGACCCCTTATCTTTGAAAAGAGATAAGCATCATGGAGCAGGAAAAAATGATTTTTACACTTGCGTTTATAAATTGAAAGATGTATAATGATAAAAAGGCAGGGGGTAGAAAATGTATAAACTTGTTCCGAAATGTACAATAAGAAGAAAGGAAGAAAAATCACACAGCTTTAAATTAAGACAGTGGATAGCAATGCTTGATTTATGTAGAGAGCAGGATGATGATATGTGGAAAAATCTCATGATTGAACGGATTGACGACCTGAATGCTTTGCGTGAAGATGAAGAAATATATAAGAATGAATAGGGAGAATTGAAATATGGAATATGATGTTGACTATGAAATACATAAATATATCAATGAACAGGCAGATAAGTATATTTTATTTGATAAACTACTGGAAAACAACAGAATCACTTTTGACGAAGCACGTCAAAGAGTAATGCAGTTCAAAGAAAAATTTTATAGTCTGCTTTCAAAGTATTCTATCGGCAGTCAGAATCTTGTCATCATTTGCTATGACCTTATGGAGCATATCAAATGTCAACCTGATAATCCCGATTTGCAGTATCTGTATTTTTGCGTTATGACAGATGTCGGCTTGCTGAATAAGGTATTAGGTGAACGAACAGAAGAGCAGGAAATCAGAAATTATCTTCGCCAGCGTGAATTGATACAGGAATTGACAGAATTTTTGGAGTCTCAATCAAAGAGCATCAAGAAATATCAGAAATTACTGGAATACCTGAAAAAGCCGATAGAAATAAAAAATGCAGAATGTGAGGAAGAATCAGATTTTCTGTATCATCTGACCATACAGCATACTTTTTTGCATGATGGTATAAAAAATGAGGTCTACAAAGATAATCTTAAATCTTTGCTGATACATATTAACAGCGATGAAAAACTAAAAACCATTAAGCCATATATCATCTTTGCTGTGCTTGCGAGAAAAACAGGTATGATGCAGAAAAGGAAGCATTTCATGCCGAATCTGAAAACGATATTTCAATATCAGGAGTATAATATTTTAAAAGATAACGGTAAAAATTTCAATCAATATCAGTCCGAATTAGAATTGTATGACCATTTGAGAAGAGCATATCTTGAGGATGCTGATATAGATTTCTGTGATTACTGCTTCGCAAATCTTTCACCGCTGAGCGAATGGTATTATTTGTATTGTGAACCAAATGAAGAGATACCGATGACTTTAGGAAGAAAAATATATTTGTCAAAACCTTTGTGCTTTCCAAGGCTGCTGAGTTTTGAGGATTATGAGCAGCTTAATGATATTGAAGCTCAGATGTATGATGATGCAGCAGAAAAGTTAGAAAATCAAATGTTGGATATTGCTGAATACCTGATATAGCGTGTCAAGATAAAACAGTTCCGAAATTTAAAAAATATTTCGGAACTGTTTTGTATTTACTTATCTGAAAGTCTGTGGTATTCTGTTTTCAGGAGGTGAAAGTATGCTGATGAATGGCGAGTATCTCGAAACGATTCAGGATTTAAAAAGATGCTTTTTCATAGATGAGTTGATTTACAGCTATTATAACGGTGAACTGGAAATCTTTCTTGACAAAATCGGGGAACATGAAAAAGCAGAACAAATCAGAAATATCACTGAAAATAATGCTCTGCTGCTGATACGTTTGTATAATATTTTTGACCTGCATTATGAGGATTCAGAAGAAAAAATCAGGAGTGATTACGCATCAGCTCTATGACCTGCTCAACAATTTGTGCAACCTTTAGCATTTCGTCTGCATTAAGCCCATCGAGAGCTTCCTGATACGGTGAAAAGCGTCGGTTTCTTCGACTTCTGTACCTGATGATATATCAAGTAATTTATGCAATGGAATTTTTAAACCATTTGCGATTTTATACAAAGTTTCAACAGTTGGACATTTTTCTCCACGCTCCACTTTGCCGATATATGCAGGGTGAAGTTCTGAATTAAATGCCAGTTCTTCCTGGCTAAGTTTTTGTTCTGTGCGGAATTTGCGAATTCGTTCTCCTATTATGCTGGATATGGTTTCTCGGTTTTCTTTCATAGTGCGCCTCTTTTCTACCCTAAAAGTAGTATTTATTTCATTTTATCGTTTATTCTGAACGCTTTCAAATCTATTTGGGGTATAAAAAATATTGCCTAAAGGGTTGACAAATGGAGGACTAAGTGTTATAATGTTGAAAGGCAGTATTTAAGCTCAATTTAAGTGAGAGGAAATTTTGTTTGTTATGTTTTGTAAAAATTGCGGAAACGAACTGAAAGACGGAGAAAAATTTTGTGGTAAGTGTGGGGCATTACAAAATATGTCAGAACAGGATGCCTTAACAAATCCAGCTCCCACAATACAAACAGTTCAGACAGGTAAAAATAGAAAAAGATTATTAATTATAATAATCGGAATAATCATTGCTATTGTTCTTGTAGTTGTTATATTGGTAAATATATTTGGCAATTCACTTTCGGTAAAAGATGTAAAAGCAGGCTATTTAACTTATTTTAGCAAGTCTAAAACAATTGGCAGTGCTTTTGACAACTACTCCTACTTTGATGACATTTCATGGAAAGAATTTGATGGGGAAACAGATGATGGAGAAGAGGTAAGTATTGTCGAATTCAACGCTACAATTCAGATGGACAACTATGATTGGTATGAATATTCAGACGCATCGGACTATGCATATGAAACTCTTACAGTACAGTTTTATACAGATGACAATATGGACAGTGATGAATTTGAAATTTATGGAATCTGGTTCAGTAATGTAGATGACGAGGGTACGGATATTAATTTGGATGATTATGATTTTGAGGATATTTTGAACAGTATATATGAGGATGAAATATTCGTGTTGATTCCGTCTGATTATGGATTGTATTACTATAATTAAAGTGTAGGAGAGTTTGCATATGTATTGTAAAAAATGTGGTAATAAACTTGCAGAAGGAGCTGCATTTTGCGGTAAGTGTGGAAATTCTATAAATATAAATAGTACTTTGCAAACCTCATCGCCGCAGTGTAATAAAAATACATCAAATAACTGGTTCGCCAATATTGATGAGAAAACCATTGAAAAATATTGCGATGGATTTTCAACAGTTGTGGCAATTGTTATTTTATTGATATTTCACAGTTCAATAGGAGCGTTGTGGTCTGAAACTTCAAATAAGCTTGTCTTTTTCTTGCATATGTTCTTTTTCTTGGGAATGTTTGGTTTCCTTGAAATTCCCGTTGGAGTAATAAAATTGATACATTCAATCATTTCTAAAAAGAGAACTTTCAAAGTGTTGTATAACATTTGGTATATTATTCTTTGTCTGATTATATCTGTTATATCGTTGTTGATATTTGAAAATACGATGCTTGAGATAGTATTTTTGATAATAGCCGCAATATATGGTGCGATTGCTAATGTTTTATGCAAGGTATTTGAATAAGATTGAATATTATAACTGATTGGAGTGAAGTTAATCGTGTTCTGCCAAAAATGTGGAAACGAAATTAAAGATGGAGCAAAGTTTTGTGACAAGTGCGGAACTGCTGTTTACTGTGAACAAAATATAACTGTAGATTCTGCGAATGTAGGAACTCCTGTCGCTGTCATTTCTATTTGTAAAGTCGATAATATAAATGCAAATTTCACCCAGGATTTCATGGAACATCACGGGAAATGCGGGGATATGGTTATACTTTCAGGAAACTTTTTAGGGATTATAAGAACTTACAGGGGATAAAAAACACGGCTAAAATATATATTCAAGACCTCTTAAACAGTAATTTAAGAGGTCTTGAAATTATCATTGAGAAATTTTTTGAGTTCCTTGTAAAGTTTCGGTTTGTCGTCTGCCAATGCTTGGAATAACGCTTCATTGAACCGCAGCCCATTTCAAGAATATTCATACCCTCGGAAAGAGTAACATTCTCAATTACAAGGGTATAGAACTTTTCCGACAGCTTTCCCTCGTAGCAGTCATCGTATTTTTCAGCTTTCTTATCGAATCTGAAGTCTTTTTTCTCGCTCATGGTGTCTCTCCTCCTTGACAAACTGCTTGTGTTATGATATGGTGTATCTGATAACGAATATCTTGTTCTGTATCTATACTATCATATTTAATCTGTATTTTCAATAGCTGATTTTCAAGGTTTGTACGATACTGAACAAAAACCTGAAATTGTACGGAAAGGAGCATATCATGGATAGACGGCAGCGAAAGACAAGAAATGCGATATTCACGGCATTCTCTGTCTTGCTTGAAAGAAAGATCTATACCTCTATGACCGTTCAGGACATTATAGACGAAGCGGACATCGGCAGAAGCACATTTTACGCTCACTTTGAGACAAAGGTTGAGCTTTTGAAAGCCTTGTGTACAGATATATTCGATCATGTTTTCTCAGGGGAAGTCCTGTCAGAGGAGATGCATGACTTCTCACATCACAGTACTTTCCGGGACAGGATCACGCATATACTATATCACCTGCAAGAAAAACAGAAAAGCATAAAGGGACTTTTCATAGGTGAATGCGGTGAAGTGTTTCTACGCTATCTTAAGGAATATCTCTATCGGATGGTTGATGAGCATATTAACGTAAATGATACTATCCCTCACGATTATGCTCTGGATATTGCTGTCAGCAGCTTTGCTGAAACAGTACGTTGGTGGCTGAAAGGTCACAGTGAATATACCCCAGAACAGATAACAGAATATTTATATGACTGCATCAGCATATTGTAATCGAAAACCGCTGCTACGAAAATTCGTAACAGCGGTTATTTTTATCAGCGTATTAAAGCTAAGATTGTGCAGTAATACCTGTTTTGGATTTAGGGTTGCACAGAAGTTGCATGGGTGTTGCATGAAGAGTTCAGAAAAGTTACTTCTGCACAAGGAAGAAAACAGTAACAGACACCATTTTGTTATAAATCACAAAACTATAAATCCAACAGCTTTTTGCAGCTTTTATCAATCCCTATCGCACCAAGCGGAGCAGTTATCAGAATAGCCAACACCGCCACCGACAGTACGATCTTACCACAAGACAAACCGAGCAACAGCGGCACCGCCCCGATAGCCGCCTGCACCGTTGCTTTCGGGAGATATGCGATAACACAGAAAGCTCTCTCTTTTGCATTAAGCTCCGTGCCGAGCATACAGATAGACACTCCCAAAGCTCTGAATGCGAGCGCCATAAATATCATCAGAACAGCCATACCGCCTGCCGTAAAGGTATAACGTACATCAATTGCAGCCCCCACAAGGACAAACAGCATGACCTCGGCTGTTATCCACAGCTTGCCAAACTTCTCCGACAGCCGAACAGAAACGATGTTGTCTGCTTTCAACTTTACTACGCAAGCCATAGCGACCACAGCGAGCAGTCCCGACAAGGCAACATAATTTTTCACAAGGAATTCTATACTCATCAGCAGGAATGAAGTACCGAGCAGTACAATGACTTTTGTGCTGTTTCTGATCTTGCGGTTATGCTGATAGAACTTCTCAAAGATAAGATACACAGCAAAGCCTGCCCACAAGCCAAGCAGTACACCAAGTACGATTGATATAGGAATATTCAGAAAATCAACTGCCCTTGCTGAACCGCCCTGAGCCATTGTTACGAAAGTTGAGAACAGAACGATCACGAAAATATCATCGCAGGACGCTCCTGCAAGAATCATTTGCGGTATACTTTTTTGCGTACCGTATTTTTCTTCTATCAGCCTGACCATTCTCGGTACGACAACCGCAGGCGATACTGCACTCAGCACCGCACCCATGACTGATGCTTCAATACGATTCACGCCAAGCAGTATTGGAGCAAATATCACATATCCGACTATCTCACAACAGGCAGGCACGAATGACATCAGCAAGGCGGGTCTGCCGACTTTTTTGAGGTCAGACAGGTTGAGTGAAAGTTCAGCCTTGATAAGTATGATGATAAGGGCGATCTGCCGAAGCTCAGAGGATATTCCGAGTATGGACGGATCGAGCAGATCAAGCACATACGGACTAACTATTATACCCACACTGAGCATACAGATGATACGGGGCAACCCGATTTTCTCAAAGACTGCCGCAGACGAAAGTCCGACAAGAAAAATAATTGCAAGTGATAACAACATATACACTACCTCCTAATAAAACAAAAAAGCCGACAACTATTGCGTAGAACGCAGAAGTCATCAGCTTTGTAAGCGGTTCTGGAAGTCCTGTTCAGAACTTTCCACGGGAGAACATCATTCCCTATATTTATTTCAAGGGTATTATAGCACACTTATCTGAAAAAGTCAACAGAAATTTTAGAAATGACATTGCTGTGAAAACCACAATATAGAAGGGTAGCTTTTTTTCAATGGATTTCAAATAATCGTTTCTGTCTATACAGATTCCGATTGTAAAGTTTCTATGAACATTTTGGATTTTTTTGCCCGAATTTCAATTTTTTGTACTTGATAAGTGAGGGGGGATTGCATCACGCAATCTTGAATTGATTTTGCCCCTATGAAAAGGAGCAAAATCGGGAGAGCCAAAGGCTCAAATAGAATTTACCCCGACAGGGGTAAATCTAACCCAGCAAGCACGGCATCTCCGCATTACAGTTTCGGAAAACTGAATGCTTCAATGCAGATTGCTTGTCAGAGGGCTGCTGCCCCTAAAACCCCGTTGAAAGAAGTGAGAAAAATAACAGAAAAAAAGCAAAGAGATACCCACAATTGCTATATGCAGATACGCTTAACGCAGGAGGAATATGAAGCTATTGAAAGGAAGTTTCAGATCAGCGGTTTGAAGTCGAGAAGCGAGTTTATCCGAGCGATGATTTTTGAGGGACATATCGTTCAATTCAGCGAATCGGAATTAAAGGAAATTCATCGCCTTATGACTACCATTGCGAACAACGTAAATCAGATAGCCATAAGGGTAAACAGCACAGGCAAAATCTACGATGAAGATATTGTAGAGATCAAGGAGGGTATCAATAAAATTTGGCAGCCACTAAGATATTTCCAATCACAGCTACTGAGGTTAAAGCGTTAGCCTATATTGCTAACCCCGAAAAGACCGACAACGGCAGGCTCATTATTACATCCGGTTGCAGTACCGATCCCAATCAGGCAAGCAGGGATTTTGACGAGATCAGGGCGAGAGGAACAGGCTTGCATACTGTCCTTTCTCAGCATTTTATTCAGAGCTTTTCTCCTGGAGAGATCACACCCGAACAGGCTCTTGAAGTCGGCAGAGAAATGTGCGAGCGTTTCCTAAAAAATGAGTATCAGTATTTTCTTGCCGTCCACACCGATAAATCTCATATACATCTGCATTGTATTTTCAATAATGTGAATATGTGGAACGGCAGGACTTTTGAGACAAACGAGAACCGCAGGACTACGCAGAAAGACCGTCCTATCAGAAGATCCGTGACCTGTCGGACGAGATGCCGAAAGCATAATTTGTCGGTCATTCAGCATCCCGAAACTTCAAAGGGGAAGAGCCATTGGGAATGGGATATGAATCGTCAAGGTCTATCTTGGAAAGCCAAGCTGAAATATGCCATAGATCAGGTTATTAAAGAGAGCGAAAACTTTGAGGATTTCCTTGAAAAATGCAAGGCTCACGGCATCATCGTTGACTACAATCCCGACCATAAAATCGACCTGAAATTTATGCTTGCGGAGCAGAAAGAACGCAATCCAAGAGCCAAGCTAACAAGGGCAAAAACTTTAGGCTGGTTCTACGAAACTAAACAAATAAAAAGCCGTATTGATCTATACAAGGGCGTTATGACCTATGTGCCGAGAACGAAAATACGTCAGACTGTTGCCGTTCAAGAAAATAAATTCGTCCGAGATGCTATCGACCGTGGCAATATGAAACTCGCCAGCATCGCCAAAAATATCATTGCGGAGTACGGTGTTGAGCCTGAGAATATTCGCCCTGCCGCACTTGCCGCCTACGCTTACAGAGGTAAACTGTTATCGGAATTGAATACGCTGAAAACGGAGATAGACGATTTGAAAACGCAGCTCAAGCTTTTACGGAAATACCGTAAATTGAAAGCTGTTCATGACGAGCTGAAAACACTCATCGGACGGCAGGCACAGAAATTCCGCAAAGAGCATAATTCCGAGCTGAATGAATACGGACAATGCCGTCAGCAGATTTTAGAGTGGTATCCCGACCGCAAACTCCCAACAGCAGAATCGTTGGAACAAAAAATAAACGCCCTTTTGCAAGAGCGTTCACAGAAAGATATTGAGTTCCAGACAGCAAACCAGAAGTCAAAAGACCTTGCCAACGCACAGCGTACCATTGAGGAATTTCTCAGGCAGGGGCGTACAGCTCAGGAACAGAATCGCAGGCGTAAAAAGAATGGGGATTTGGAGTGATTATAGATTTGGGATAACAAGATAATCATTTTGTTTTATGATACCTGATATAGAATCTGTATGCTTCTTTCCAATTATGAAATTTTCTTCTGTAATAAACAAATGGATCATGCCCCCATTTGTCAGGATTAAAATGGGAGGTGTCAAACCACTTACGTCGAAATTCATCTCGTGTATATTTCTTTTCTGTCCATTCATAGTCGCTGATATTCCATGAACAATAGAATTTCCGGTACTGTCTGCCGTTTGGAACGTCAGCAGCTCTGCGCACCGCCGCTGATGCTTGTCGTTTGCCAAACTTGCTATTTTGCTCCTTAACATGAACAACAGCGCTTTTTCTGTGCTTATAGCTTCTACTCATAAGACACCTCCATGTATGATTGTAGATTAGTTATGATTTTCCTTATATTCCCCCAAAGCAGTGAGAAGTAATTGTTTAATCGTCATGCCGTTCTCCTGAGCATAAGCCTTGATCGCATCTCCCTCACCTTTAGGAACGTTGAAGCGGATATAATCGTAATTTTTCTTGATATATTCCGCATCGGGCGATTTCTTCTTAACTGCCTTTTTCGTGCAGTTTTTGCAGTATTTCTGCGAACCAGAAGTGACAGTATACGGCTTCTTGCAGATCGGGCATATCTGCTCACTTCCAAGCGGAACGGAAGTGCCGGACTTCTTCTTTTCGGCATAAGCACGGTTACGAGCGACCTGCGCCTTGTCACGGCAGTAGACACAGTATTTCGCACGATTGGACTTGCTTTCAAACTCCATTCCGCACATCTCACATTTATGTGTAAACAAGCGTATTCCCCCTAATATTTAGAATGTCGTGATAAGCGTTACAGCATTTTCATAGTGATCTATTTCGGCTACCAACTCATTGTTGTGCTTTATCCAAGCTATTCTGAAAAGAACCTCAGATAAGGAATGGTCTATTATCTTAAATGAATATCCAGACCAATTGGGCAAAACAGAAAGTAAATAGCCTTGAAATTTTGATATATCATAATGTTCTGGCGGTTTTAAGCCTATTCGTACCGAACCATTATAAACAGGAACGCATTGACGATCCTTTTCAGCATCATTCGGATCAAAAGCACCGAGACTTAATGAATAGCCGTTATGGGAAATGACATTTGCAATTGCATTTTCATCACTTGCTCCGTATTGATACTCATAGTCACCGTAAAGCCGCACTATATATGTTTCTCCAACGTTCAAAGCACTTGTATGGATAGTGATAGTTGATTGGTGTTCAGGCACAACCTGCACCCAATCGGATATTATTTCATCATATACGGCAGTAGCATATTGCTTTTCGATCTGAATACTGCTGAATTGAATGGTATTGTTACTTTGGTCAGAACATTTAAGAGTTCCGCAAGGAGTTTGAAGTTCAGACAACATCATCATAAAAACCTCTAAGATGTAGATTTGATTTAATTCTATCACATATTAAGCTTAAAGTCAAGCATAACGGAGAATTTGTGAAAACATCACCGGGGAATATTTAAAATTGCCCTTGAAATGCTGCGCTCCTACAAAGATCAATTTCTCTTTAAAATTATATTTAACTTTATGCTTAATATGTAGTATAATAAAAGCACAACAGAACACCTCAAATCCAAAACAACGAAAGGTAGGAAATCCTATGTTAAACAAATTTTTAGTGTCAGTCAGACTGACCGCCGATCCCAAAATCAAGACCGCAGGAGAAAGCCGTTACTGCAAGTTTTCAATTGCTTGTGAACGTCCGAAACGCAAGGGAGAGGAGCAATCCGAAGTTGATTTTTTCGACTGCATCGCATGGAATCGCAATGCTGATGTGGTAGTCGATTGGTTCGGAAAGGGCGATACGATCACGCTTGTCGGTGCAGTACATATCAACCGCTACGAAAAGGACGGCGTGATGCGGACTTCCACCGAAGTCAGAGTTGAGGAGATTCACTTCTCAGGTGGTAAGAAAAACAATGCCGTCACCACCAACAGCGACTACAGCAATCCATACATCGGAACAGAGAACGATCCGCTGTTCTAAGCCAAAATCATAAGGAGGATATGAAAATGGACATTATTTCGGTTAGCAATCAAAAAGGAGGCTGCGGAAAGTCAACGACCGCTTACAATCTCGGCGCAGCTCTTGCCTTAAAACATGGCAATAAAGTATTGCTTGTAGACCTTGATCCGCAGGCAAACCTCAGCGAATACCTGAAATACGAGCCGAACGGCTCTCCCACGCTCACGCAGCTTGTCATGACGGCTTGCACGGGCAGACAGATCACTGCCGAGCTGGTGCAGTCGGCGATACGTCACAGCGAAACCGCAGGAGTTGATTACATTCCCTCCGACATCAATCTTGCCAATTCCGAAACGCTGATGTCAACGGCATTGTCGAGGGAAACGATACTCCGCAGAATACTCTCCGAGGACAATATTTACGGCTACGACTTTGTGATAATCGACTGCCTGCCGTCTCTTGGAACGCTCCTGATCAACGCTCTCACGGCTGCAAACAGGCTTCTTGTTCCCGTCCAGACGCAGAAATTCAGCCTTGACGGATTGCAGGCTCTTAACGCTCTTTACGAACAGATCAGGACGGCGATCAATCCGAATTTGAGTATGCTCGGCGTTCTGCCGACAATGGTTGACCGCACAAGCGTGAGTAAAAAGGCTCTTGCGGAGCTTCACGAAAAGTACGGAGATACGCTGTTTGATACACAAATCAGCAAGTCCGTTGAAGCTGCCAAAAGCTCCGGAAACGGCACACCGCTTTGTATGACGGCTCACAAATTAGGTAAGGAATATGATAATCTTGCAACGGAGGTGCTTTCAAGATGTTAAAAACTCCCGAATTAGCGATGAATCGCAGTCATAAGGTAACTACAATATGCAATGGGCAGAAACGTGTATGGGACAGTCGTGAAGATGCAAAATCCCATTTCCTTGAAGCAATGATGAGCAGTGACGGCAGGAGCATGACCGATATTCCGGCATTTATATTCAATTACAGAACGGTCTGAGTGACTGTACTGACGAGGAGGACTGAGATATGAAGCCATTTGATACAGACAAGACACCGTGGCTGTTTAATCCCCACGATGAGGGCGAGCTTGACGAATATTTCAATTCCGATCACACGCAAGCCATTGTCGAAACCTCGCACAATATCATCGAGAGTTTATCCGAGAGCCGTACAGGCTCTCAGGAAAGCTCTGCTACGAATTTCACTACAATCAGCGGAGATATAAGCTCACGCTCCTGAAATTTGCGGATATGATCGTTCGTGCCGATGTGACGATCAAAAAGCTCCATTCACGCATCATGGAGCTTGACATTGAGAACCGTGAGCTGAGAAAACAGCTTAGAGAAATGGAGGATAAAAAATGAACACACCGCAGTTTGATCTGGGAGCGATGCTCTCTGCACCTGCGCAAACAGCAGTTCAGCAGATCCAGTGCGACCAGCTTCACCCTTATCACAATCATAAATTTGAAATGTACACGGGCGAACGCCTTGAAGATATGATTGAGAGCATGAGGGAAAACGGCGTACTTTCGCCGATTATTGTTCAGCCTGACGGCGAGGGTTACGAAATTCTCATTGGTCATAACCGCTGGAATGCTTCAAAGCTTGCTGGATTGCCGACCGTTCCGGCTATCATCAAGACTGGTTTGAGCGAAGATGAAGCACTAACGTTTGTAGTCGAATCAAATGTGATGCAGCGTGGGTTCACAAATCTCCGAATATCAGAACAGGCTGCTGTTATCGCACTCAGGCACAGCGAAATGTTTTCTCAGGGCAAGCGCAACGATATTCTGAGGGAACTTACAATGCTTGAAAACTCCGAAACTGATATTTCAACTTTGACCCCACTGGGAGCAAAGTTGGACAGCGGAAAAGCAATCGGCGCTGAGTACGGACTAAGCAAGGGTTCTGTCATTCGCCTGATTCGAATTGACAAGCTCATTGACGAACTGAAAGCACTTGTGGACAGCGGCGATATTGCTATCAGGGCAGGAGTTGAGCTGTCTTTCCTATCGGCAGAAGCGCAGGCGATTGTCGCTGAACAGGCAGCGAACTTTAAAATCGACATGAAAAAAGCGAAATTGCTCTGTGGAGCTGCCGACGGCGAGGGCAACATTGACCGTGACACCATAATTCGTATTATCACAGGTGCGCTTGAGATCAGGCAAAAGCCTAAGAGCGTGAAAATCAGCAGCGATACCTATACAAGATATTTCAGCGAAGGGACTAAGGCTAAGGAAATTACGAAAACAATTGAAAAGGCTTTGCAATTTTATTTTGCGAATGCGAAAGAGGACGGATGAAAGTAGGTGTGATTGACGTTGACGGGCATAATTATCCGAATCTGCCGTTAATGAAGCTGTCAGCGTGGCACAAGGCTCAGGGTGACAGTGTAGAGTGGTACGAACCAATGACAAGCGAACACTTTGACATAGTATATATGTCAAAGGTGTTCAGCTTCACCGAGGATTATCCCTATCCGATCAATGCGGACAAGATTATCAAAGGCGGCAGCGGTTACGCTATCAGACTGGCGGACGGTAAGGAGATATATGATAAATCGGCGTATCATAACTTGCCATACAAAATCGAACATATCTATCCCGATTATAGCCTGTATCCCGAAATGACGAAAGATACCGCATACGGTTTTCTGACGAGAGGCTGTCCCAGAGGGTGTGATTTTTGCCATGTAGCTGCCAAAGAGGGACAATGCTCCGTGAAAGTTGCTGATCTCTCCGGATTTTGGCGAGGTCAAAAGAATATCGTGCTTTGCGATCCGAACATTTTAGCCTGTCTCGAATGGAAAGAGCTGTTACAGCAGCTCATTGACAGCAAGGCATACATCGACATCAATCAGGGACTTGATATTCGACTTATGACCGAGGAAAAAGCGTAAATGATAAGCAGACTCAAAGTCAAGGCAGTTCATTTTGCGTGGGACAGATACGAAGATAAGGACATTATCCTCCCGAAATTTCAGATGTTCAAAGACATTACGAAATGGGGATACCGCAAGCTGTCCGTGTTCGTGCTTGTCAATTTCAATACCACCTTTGAACAGGACTTAGAGCGAGTTTACACGCTCAGAGATATGGGGTACAATCCGTATATTATGGTTTATGACAAGGCGCATACCACAGGACAGGATCATATCAGACGGCTTCAACGCTGGGTAAACAACCGCATTATATTTCGTACTGTCGGTACGTTTGAAGAATACATAGGATGAGAGGTTAGATTGTGAAAGAAATCACAGTAAAGGAGCTTGACACTATGCTCCGCAAGCTGGGAATCGGCATCAAAGAAATGGTGGAAGTCACAGAATATAACAGATATGAGGACTGGTCCTGCATTAAGGATTTTTACAAAATCACCGATCCCGATGAATTGCAGCTCCTTGACGAGTATCAGACTGTTATGCGCCAGTTGTGCGACATTTACTATACACTCCTGTATCAGCAGCGTGAGATCGTTGGAGAGGGTGTGCTGTCGTTCAATGCTCAGGGGTACTATGAGACAAGTACCATGAATATCATTGCGGAGACGGCATCTAGTATTATTTCTACGATGATTGGGACGAGAAATACAAGTGGCGGACAAGCCGTATCGAGCATAACGGAAAGCGGTACTATATCGTTGGAAATCCCGATATTGAGCTTAACGGCTTGCGTGTCAGACATAGAAAAATTCAGTAAAGGAGCAATTTTTTATGAAAAGAATCATTACAGCGGCATTCTGTATCGCAATTGCAGTCGGCTCAGGGATTATTGCTCACGCTGCCGAAAACCTTGATCGTAATTACATTGAAGCCGAAATTTGGGAGGATATGTGGAACGGCAAGGACGATAACGGTTTTGATTATCCCGAAGCGTCGTATAAGCATCATCTGCTTGACAAGTGGCTCGATGATAACTACGGCTCTGACGATTATGATTGGTCTGAAATCGGCGAGCTGAAATACAAATACAAAAATTATTACCGCCACCTGATCGAAGATTGGGACTTTGAGGACGATGAAAACGGCGGTTGGACGATTGACACTGAGAACAATCATTACAGCTTTTATCTGCTGAATGGGAATTGGCAGATGATTGACCAGAACGGCGATACCATTGACAGCTTTCCGCCGTTCAGTACCTTAGAGGAGGGTAAATCCGCAACAACAGGTAATCACGAAATTCACAATGACGGTGGAGACAGTCCGAGAGTTGTCGGTAAAGTCACAGGCGGAACGCAGACGGCTTCTGAGGACGGTTCTTCCGCAGAGGGCAGCGCTGCCAATAGTCCGTCAAGCGGTTCTGATGGCAATTCAACACAATCTGGAACAAGTCCTATGCCAATCATTTTATGTGCTGCCGCAGTTGCAGGAATTGGCGGCGTTGGATATTATATTACGAAGAAAAAGAGGGATTCAAAATGATTTTTCAGAGCAAGCAGAGCGTGAACAGCGCTCCGCTGTGGGCAGTCGATACCGATACGCAGACAGTCACGCATATCAATTCAAAGTCGGGAGAAACGGAGCATTATGTGTTCCACACCGATCAGATACGCTATCATCTGCACCATGTTGAGGAGAACTTTCCTGAACGTTTGCAGAACCTTGTAGACGTGGGCGAAATATACAAGTACCTTGACGAGCTTGATATCAAGGTTGCGGACGCAGTAAAGCGTCAGCTCGAGCTGCTTATGCAGTCGAGCCGTGAGTATCAGACAGCTAATGAAATCGGTGATCTTTACACAGTCGGAGCTATCGGGAATATGCTCCGTATGCAGGCGAGAGACAGCGTTTTTAAGGCTATGGTTTATGTGTGAGGATATGAAAAACGGTCAGTCGTGTGTTACGGTTGACCGTTGGTGAGTCTATTCGATTAGTGTGATAAACTGGGATTTATTAATTTAGTCAATTAAATATTTCTTATATGTTTCTTGTGGAGAAGTGTGGCATCTGTTGCTTCCCATTTTTTTAATGATAACCTATCAACCTTAGATAAAAAATCTATAACTTCATCAACTAATTCAATAAATAAAAGAGCAAATTGAGTATATTCTTCCGTACTAATATTTGAATCGTACTTATATGTATTTTGTCTGTAAACTAACAACAATCCATTTGAATTTGCATGTGCTATATCGTTTCTCATCTTCCAAATAGAATCAATTTTATTATTAATCGCATCTTCATACAAATCATTAGGCAAAGATAATAATTTAATATACTTTTTAAATTTATTTTTCCACAATTCTCCAGAACATATATGTTCTGAGATATTATATATGTACTTTAATCTAATCTGGTCTATGTCATTGATTTCAACAATATCTTTTGGATCTATTATTTGTTTGGATTCGATCAAAGCTTTTTTAAAAGTGAATAGTTTCGCATCATATTCAATCTAATACTATCTTTTAAATAAAATTCTAAAGTCGAAGAAAAGTTTATAACTAAGCTTTTAATCGAATTATAATGCAACTCACCTACCATAAAGGCTGGCTCTTCAATTAATCTATTATGTATTGGATGGATAGACTTTATTTTTTTAAAATACTTTTCTTTAGAAATCTTATTACACCATTCTAAACAATTATTTTCATCTATTTGTGCATTTATAATTGCCTGTAACTTAAGTCCACTATATGTTGCAATCAATCTTGCAATACATGCTGAAAACATTTTATTTTTCTCCAATTCTAGGACTTTCATAAATTTCGATTTGTACGCTTAAGCGTTTTCTAAAATTATAACATACCGAGCAGAAAAAGTCAATCATCTGAAATTTTTTTCACAGCCTTTTCATTGAATCACACCCCGAAATCTGCTATGATAATAAGTATGCAGATCGGAGGTGAAAGCAATGGAAAAGAAAGAACCTATTATTAATCGTGCATTATACAAGAAAATCAAATCAATGGACAGAGAAACAATGAACAATTTTGTACAGAATGTGTATCAGCAAGGCTGTAAATCCGCTGAATCTCACAGCATTGATTATGATAAATTAAGGGCAGATCTGAGCCGGATCAAGGGCATTGGAGAAAGCCGTCTGAACGAGATTATGTCGGTCATAGACAAACATATTGAATTAGTAAACGATGAATAGGAGGTAAACCTTGACCGTTGATACAAAAGAGGTAGTTACGACGATTGCCTATATGATAGGCGTTAGAAAATCAGCGTTGGAGAGCAGCTATTCCGAATGTACGGAAACGCTCGAAAAACTCTATTCCGACAAGGAAGCTACCGTGATACGATATTTATGCAAGCTGCGAACCGTTCTCATGCAGAAATTCAAAAGAACGGATACCGCTATACGTTTTGAATTGAAAAATCTCAATTCTCTTGATTGGTATGACCATGATAATATCGACAGCTTGAAAAATGGGGATTTGAGATCATTCATGTAAATTACCGTGCCGAGAAGTATATGCAGGACTTTACACGGCTCATCAACGAAAATATTGACAAATGCTCTCGCTTGTTTTACGATTGGATCAATTGGGAATACATACGGGATCTGTTCTTTGTGCCGAAATACAATAACCCGAATGTTATGCGGGACGAGTTCACAAAGTATATGTCGAACATTGAGAATTATCCATTTCAGATGTACATCAACTGGCAGCCTGCGGAGCTGGGGAGCATTTTATATTCAGATCGGAAATTTCTGAAAATCATCTACGCCCAGCATGATGACATATTCACCGACTATACCAAATACCGTGATGCCGCCGATGAAACGAAGGATAATATATACAATTTTATCGACAGTTCCACTAAAACAGCGATTACTGTTGATTGTGAAAACTCTGATGTATTCAAGCTGTTCAGCGTTCTGAAAGGCTTGAATCAGGACGAGCTATCCAAAATTGAGAAAATTACACTGTATGACGATAGCAACACAACAAGCGGCTGGGACTGGCTTTCACAATTCACGCATATCCCTGTTGAGCATATCGAGATTGAACGTGTGACCAATCGCAAATCGCTTGTTGATGTACGAATGACAGCGAGTGTTGTCACAGACTTCTATCGTGACGGTATCACATCGTTTATTATTGTATCGAGCGATTCCGATTTTTGGGGACTGATCGAGAGCCTGCCAAATGCTAACTTCCTTGTTATGTATGAATATGAGAAATGCGGAGCTTCAATTAAAAATGCTCTGTCGGAGCATGGTATTTTTTACTGTGCAATAGATGATTTTTGCACAGCAGGCACGGACGAGCTGAAAAAAGCTGCCCTCTTTGCAGAGCTTGAAAAGCATCTGCCAAATATCTATGGGGAAAGTCCGTTGGAGCTTACCCATAAAAGCTATGAAGCTACACGGGTAACGGCTACTATGAAAGAAATGGAGAATTTCTGCAATCGGTATGTTAAGACCTTGAAGCTGAAAGTCAGCTCCGAGAGGACGTTTGTGGTTGAGATACAGAAATAACGAAAAAGGACGGTCAGCCCGTCCTTTTTGTTTGTATGTAGCTTTCACATCGTCACTTTAGTTTGCTGAATGTAAAATTTAATCAATAAAAAAGAGCAAGCTTTCAAAACTGCTTTGAAAGCTTGCTATAATGTCAGTATGCCATTAGGGCTGTGCTGATTATGGCATGCATCATAATGCTAATTTGGACTTGTGAGGAACGGGTAGCGAGTGTGCCACTAAGCTAAAGGTGTTGGTATTATTTGAAGAACTAACTATATAGCAATATATTTCTTGGTAAAACAATCAATCTATCTTCAAATATAAAAAGCAATTACAAATAAAGCTATTGCCAACAATGTAAGAATAGAATATGTTATATTCTTTCTTTTGTTAATTATTTGATATATAACAGTAATTGTACATATCCCACAAAATCCAAATGCACTTATTTTTAGATATAGAGATATTTTTTTAACAGTTCCTATTATCAAAAGCATTGAGCATATGAAACATAATATACTCATAAAGAAGCAATAAAATAAATTGAAGATTTTGAGAAATTTATCTTTAAAGTGTTTTTTGGGATTAGTTGTCATAATTTGTAAACCCACAAAGTTCTTGAACTGTTTGATACGATACATCGTCAATTGTTCCAGGTGTTCCAAGATTAATCTTGTTTATATAACAATTCGATGTCCATGGATTATAATTGTTATATGTCTGTAAGCCGTACATTGCATAGCTTATATGCATATTTCCCTCTGTAATTACATCTTGTATATGTTGTATTTTCAAATCTTCTAATATAGAGTATCCTGCTGTTGTACCACCAATAATCGTCATTGACGTACCTGTTGCTTTTAAAATAAAATAAGCCACTTTACTTGAAGGTTCAGGAACAAAAAGAAGCGCAACACCGTTCAATGATACAATTGTTCCTAACAATGAATTTAATTCGGATTTATTAGTTTCAGAAATGTATGGCATTACTTTCTTTATATCATTTTCTGTATATATTGTGTATACTTTATAGTCGTTATCAATTTTACCGCAGGTTGCATCAACAAGTAGTTTAGGAGTAATGTATAACTCAGATGTCGGATAATATATAGTTCCATTTTTGTGTAGGTGTTTTTCATCAGCTTTCCATAATCCTCCATTAGGAGCATAAACCCAGTTGTCTTGAGAAACAATTACATTGTAGGTTGAACAACCAGAATTATTGTTGATTTGAATTATATGATGGTTATCCATACCAGTCTCTAAATAGTAATAAAATGTTGCTTCTCCATTAGCATAAGTAGCTGATTCACACTGTTTTACTGTAATAGTTTTATTCTCTGTAATAAACCAAAAGCCGTCTTCAACATATGTAACCTTTATCTCAACATCATCAAGACTATTTACATCAGTAACCGTAATGGCATAATAGCTATTTTCTTTAGGGTCTATACTAAACGTTGATGAATATCCTTTATGTTTATACTTAGAATTGTTTGATCTTATAAAAGAGTAGGCGTTTTTTTCCATTGTTCCGCCATCCCCCATGATAATTTGGGTTAAAATTCCATTTGTCTTATGAGAGCTTTCCACAGGATTTTTTCCTTTAGCACTATCTGTGTCATCAATACATCTGTCATATATTAATGTTCTTTTCCATTTATTCGGGTTGTCGTCTGTACTGTCAGGATAGTAATCTCCATCACTATCGGATGCCCAGGGATTGCTTTTAGATTTAAACAGCACACAAGAATATTCAGATTTAGCAAATTTTACTACTTCAGCTATTGGAGCACATCCAACTTCATCGAAATCACTCACGCCATCGTTGTCTGAATCTGCATTATTCGGGTCAGTTTTTATAATTTGACCATTCTGAATTTTCATTCCATTTACTTCATAAACATCATACAGTCCGTCGCCGTCTGAATCAGTCATATCTATTGACGATACTGTATTTTGCTGGAGTGTAGCCATAACTGAAGCTATTTCTGATGATGTTTTAGCAATATAATAAGTACCGCCGGTTTTCTCAGATATTTCTGATAGAATTGAGGATGCCGAATCGCAAACATTTATTGTATGTATTGCAATGTTATTCTGAATTGCTCTATTAATTAAAATCATAGTTGCAGCATTATATTCAACATCACCATCACATATTAATATTATCATTGCAGTTTTATCATCAGATAAATTAGGAGATAATTCGTCAATAGCTTCTAACAAACCGCTATTTGTGCTTGTTCCGCCAGATGCATATAGAGAAGAAACTGCGGATTTAAGTGCCGAGATAGATGAACCGTATTTACTTACCACATTTCCGTAACTATTAAATTTTACTAAGCAAGCATTATCACATGGATACATAGCGTCAATAAATGTATTTAACGCTGTTTTCGCTCTATTCAAACGATCTCCATCCATACTTCCTGAAACATCTACTACAAAGCCTATGTCATATTCTGTTTTAAAAGTTGATGAATTCCTGTAGTCAATATTCTCTCTCCAACAATCATACCATATTTCTCGATCAATTACAAGATATGTAGAAAAATGTGTAGTTGTATAGCTTACAGTATTATTTTCCACATCTACTACTGTTTCTTCGTCCATTATTACATAACGATCATTAGCCTCATCATACCAAAGGATTGCAAGATTCTCCTCCGGTGTGCCATTAAGCAATGCCTCGTCATAGGTAAATGTGATAGTTGCATAATCAAAGTCAACTTGTGAGGTGATGTCAATAGGCGCTCCCACCATACCGACTACATTTGAAGAAAGCATATCAACGTTGTACATATTTTCAAGCGTTACATGCCTGTCAATGATTCCAGGGCAATCAAATGTTACAGATACTTTGGTGACCGCAGAAATCTTGTCATCATCTGCATTAATATCCTGTTCAATGGTTTGCTCAAATCGTTCGTCACCATCAAGAATTCCATCTCCATTTGAATCAGGGTTTGTTGGTAAAAATCCAAAATCAGCAAGATAAATTTCTTCACCGTCCTCAAGACCATCATCATCGGTATCTTTCTTTAAAGGATCAGTGAAATATGTGTTTACTTCTTCTCCGTCTTTTAGACCGTCGTCATCCGAATCGTCACTCCATGGATCGGTTTTACAAGTATATTCCTCAGAATTTGTTAAACCATCTCCATCAAAATCCTCATCGCCGTCATCTATGCCATTATCATCTGTATCAAGTTTGGTAGGATCAGTACCAGTTACAAACACCTCATAGTAATCATCAAGCATATCGCCGTCTGTATCTACAAGTGTAGCATCTGTTCCGAGGAACTGCTCTACGCAGTCAGGGAGACGATCACCGTCTGTATCTTTAAGAAGCAGCCAATTATCATAATCCTCAAAGAAATCTGGAAAATTATTTCCATTTTCATCCTTCATGTACTGCCATTCGTCGTATGGAATATCCAACGGATCAGAGGTTTTCCCCACGAACGAGCTTGCATTACTGCTATTGTTCGCATTGACACTGGGACAAGTCAGAACAATACTCTCCGCAATGATAACCACATTGTTGAGGTTAAGATTTTGAGCGTCAATTGTTACACTGCCGAACGGAGCGTAAACAAGTCCGTTAAGGTTTACATTTTGGCTTTCAATAACAATGTCTCCGTACTTGGAGAAAATAACAGAATCGTTTGTGTTTTTTACTTCTCCGTAAAGCCTAACATCTTCAAGTGCTTTTAAAGCATTGTTGATATTAATGTTTCCAGTTAATGTTGCTTCGCCTTGCACCTCTGTGGGCACATTGATATTGATGTTCATTTCATCAAGAATATAGTCCTCGTCATGCTCATCAACATTAGAAGCTGAAAAATAACGATTATCTATTCTATCAAAAATAAAAATCATGGATTCTTCGGCACTTTCTGTTTTCGTACCATTAACGTTCACATTACCGCTTGAAACAATAGTTCCATTGGTAGCTACATTACCGTTTACGCAGAAATTTCCCGCATTTACAGTAATCGCACCCTCATCACTTGAAGCGGCAAACATCGTATACGGATACGGCTCAGTGCTTTCCTCTGCATGAGTTGAAACGATAGGAACAGCACTAACCGTCATTACCGCACTCAGCACACCAGAAAGAATGCGTTTAAACTTAGTTGCTTTTTTCATGGTATTCTCCATTCATAGTTCATGTTTTTACTTATTGTTTACAAGATTTCTCAGTTCTTCTGGTTCAACAGGCTGTGCAAACCAGCAATGACAGCAAGCAGAAACAGAAGATGTGGCAACAAACATCGCCATAGCAGCAAGAACGGTTGAAGCCTTCGCTGCAAGTTTCATCAGCTTTTTCATTCCAAATCCCTCCTTTCAAACAGCTCATGTAAATCAGGTTCTTTCGGCTGATAGAATGTGAATCCGCAGACACTGCCATCTGCAATATACAACGCCAGTCTTACAAGAGCAAGAATTACAATTGCCATAATATATCTTTTGTCTTTAACTGTTATCACCTCCGATTCAAACGCCTCCCCATAACCGCTGCAAACGCTGATAGAAATATTCCGCTTGATACATACAGACTTATTGTATTGAGTCTGAATATTATCAGCGTAAAAGCAAGCATTGACAGAAGCAAAATAAAAATTCTGCTGCGTTTTTTTAGCTTTGCTTTTTTTACATCCGACACGGGTTTATTCGGATGAGGGATAGGTGCAAGGTTGAAAACAACAGGTATTGAAATTGCTACAAATCCTATACTGACAACCCATGCATATTTTTCTGATACATTGCAGATACCATATGAAAAAATAAGCATTACAACGACCAGTGTAAACATACAGCTCAAATGGCTGTTTGCATGATACCCTCCCACAAATTTCCTTAATCCCATAAATACGGTTGTAAATACGATCACCGCAGGCAGTGTGTGGGAAATTAAAGAAATCAGCAAGACGATAAGAGCGTTCAGTACATCAGATAACAGTAGTTCCATACCATAAGCATATATTGCTTCTCTGGATTCTTCAACTATTTTTTGCACCACAAAAAAATGTGCTATGTTTTTTGCAAGTTTAGAAATCATTTCTGATCACTTCCTACAAAAATCATAGCACATGATATTTATTCCTGTCAATGGATTTTGTTCCAAATGTAATGAAAGCGGCATTTTATGTAATGAAATGCATTATCGTAAAACATTTTAACCGTTTGGCACGACTATATTCAGCTTAAAAACACCTTCCTTATAACTGAATTTTACAACTCCTTTCAGTCGTTCCACTGATGATTTTATACTGTTTACTCCGATTCCGTGCATACCTGTTTTTTTCTTGGTAGATAAATTCTCGGTGTTAACCCTATCAGAAGTATTGGAGATGGAGATATACAGATTATCTTTATCTTCACTGATGCTAAGCAAAATATGTTTTTTTGCATTTTCCAATCTTTCACAAGCTTCAATTGCATTATCCAGTCCGTTGCCAAGAATACGGCATAATTCCATTTCGTCCGATTTAATTTCCGAAATAATGTTTACTCTGCATATAAACTCAATGCTATAAGTCTGAGCAAGAGAACCTTTCGTGTTTACAATGGAATCCACAGCATTGTTTCCAGTATGACACAAACAGTTTGAATGCCTTACAAATCCGCCAAGCTTATCAAGATATTCCAATGCTTTTTCTGTTTTGCCCGATTTCATCATGTCATGCAATACAGAAAATTGATTTTCAATATCGTGCTTGAATTCCCTGATCTGCTTATGCGTAAGTGCAAGCATACTATAGTTTTCCTGTTCCTGCTGCTGCAATCTTTCAAGATACTTCAATTTTATATTATTTTCATAGCTCTCAAAGAAATGAAACATCGTAATATTTATGTAAGAAATTCCACTTATTGCAAGACCAAGGGCAACGTAATTTGTATGTTCGGCATTGAGCGTAATACTGTCGATCATAAATTGAAGAATAAAAATACTGAATATAGGAATTACCATTATCAGAATCCAGTATCTTACAGGAAGGTCACGAATACGCTTTTTTACAAGTCTGTGTGTGAAACTGATGAGCCATAGATATATGATGTCTGTTCCAATTATACCGAGGTATCTTCCAATACCGCCTTGCAAAAATTCTTCAGGCATCCCTACATTTGCAACATACAGTATTCCAATTACGATTGGATCAGCAATTGAGATGATCAAAAGGTAGATAAAGATCAAAAAAACTCTATGCTTCAAATTATCCTCAAAATTCAAAAAGGAAACCATTGCTAAAACAATTGCTGTTACTAAAAAATTCACTATAAAGTTGCCGAATAATAATACAGAAAACGACATTAAAACAACAGATCCAAGATACGATAAAACAATTGCAGCTTTGTTGTCTTTCTTTTCGCTTAATAAGGAAAAATAGAGAAATATCAAAAGCAATTCAATGCAGATATTTCCAACTTCTATCAAATTTTTCACAAAAACAGGCAATACTATCACCTTCCCGAAGTGTATTCAAGATAATCAGAAATAATTTTATCTTTGTATGTTCTTGCAAGTTGGATTTTCTTACCGTTTGACAGAATAATATCATTTTTAACAAACTGCTGAATGTGTTCGAGATTTACCAGCATCCCCTTATTTGTCTGAACGAAATGATATTCCTGCAATTCGTTGCATATCTCAGCAAACTCACCATAATATTCTATTTCACCAGATGTCGTAAAAATTGTAACCTTCCTGCCATGTACTTCAAAGTATAGAATATGAATCAGCTTGAAACGGAATGTTAAATTCCGATTTGTGAACGTGAAAGTCCTGCATTTTTGATTATACTCATCGAAAACCGATAAAAGCTGCTCCATATAAGCATAATCAGGCTGATTTTTCAGAATATAACGGAATGCACCGACTTCATATCCTTTCACAGCAAATTCAGAATAATTTGTCAAAAAGGATATAATAACAGACTTGTCCGTCTGCCGTATTCTTTCAGCCGTTTCCAATCCGTTCAATCCGGGCATTTCCACATCAAGTATGATGATCTCATACATCCCTTTAACAAAGTTGCTCAGTAATTCCTGACCGCTTGTAAACTCTGAAATCTGGCAGTCATGGATTTTCAGGCTGTTGATTTTCATGTGCAGTTGTTTCAAAAAGACTTTTTCGTCGTCACATATTGCAATGTTCATTATGTTCACCTCACAATTGATAATTGTACATACCAATTATAGCACATCACAAGACTTTTTTCAAGAAAAAATCACTAAAATTTCTTTTTAGACTGTGGGATTTGCATAATTAAAAGCAGAATAAAAAGGCGGATTTTATACATTAGAATGATAGTCTTATTGGAGCGCATTTCTACTTGTCTAATATAGCATTGTTATTTAGAAATACGCTGCACTTTTTATTCAGCAACTCATTCCTTTTCCGAATACCAAATCCCGTATTCTATCATTTTTTGTTCAAGTTCAAATTTACTTACCTTACCGAAGTTTCGTACTTTGCATATTTCATCTTTGGTGTGAAAGGCTATATCCTGTATATAGACATATCCTGCACGAGTAAGACTGTTTACTGTTCTTGTGGACATACCGCATTCATCCAAAGGAATCATGTAATCAATATTTTTATCTGCGTAGGAAAATCTGTATTTTTTCATTTCATTATGTATTAAAGACAAAAATTTTTTGACCTCATCGTAACGAAATTTTCTGTTCAGCATATTAAAAATCTGAGAGAGTTTATAGCCGTTAAAATCGCAGATATAGTAAATATCGTTATCGTTAAGGCATCTGACAAGTGATTGCGGAAATTCGCATTCCGCAACATATAATTCCTTTAAAGGAACAGCGTTCAATACACTGAAAACTCCATCTTCACTTCCTGTTAAAGTAAGATGTTCACGAAAAAAAGCGATCATATCACTGCACATTTTTATTCTGTCACTTTCCGGCAGCTCTATATCGATCATCAAATTTAATTTCATATGATACTCCTTTATTTTTCAGAGAGGCGTCGCCCGTGGAATGAAGAACCCACAGACGGCATTTATATAAAAAAGCACAACTGCAATTGCAGATTGAACTTTTGGGCTGAGAAGCTATAGTTATTTTTCTATTCTATCGCCATATTTAGCAGCTATACACAGTGCCATCGCAAATACTCCTACAGTACCTCCGAATATATTTCCCAACACGAACAAAAGCAATTGACTTTCCTCCTCTGATTGTTTAATCATTTGTAATTACGACATATCAAGATATATTCTGAGCATTTCCGAATATGCTTTTGATTCTCTCAGCATCTTTAATGCGTTTTTTTCTTCAACATATATTCTTTGTTTGGATAATTTAAATTGCTTTGCAATTTGCTCAACGGTATATTTTCGATTATTGATACCGTATTTCATATTCAGAATTTTTTCAAATCTTTTCGGCAGACTGTAGAGAGCCTTGTTCATCACTTTATGTAGTTCGGTTTTATATAATCTTCTCATGATCAGACGTTCCGTATCGCAGACGATGATGCATCTTGGCAGCTCGCATGATAGGAAGTTTTCTTGTTTTTGTTTAAATATGTAATCACTATACTGGATAATTCTGATCTCGTCAATAGCAACGATATTAAAGGAAGCATACGCAAGTAAGCCGAAGAAGTGGAGAGGTGGACGAAAAAAGAAACTTACTATGGAGAACCAGCTTCTGATGACTTTAAAATATCTCCGTCAATATGTTACGCAAAAAGAGCTTGGGTTTGAATTTGAGGTTGGAGAAGCAACTGTTTGCGATACGATCAGATGGGTTGAAGATACCTTGATCAAAGACGGCAGCTTTTCGCTGCCCGGTAAGAAAGTGCTGCTTGAAGATGACAGCATTGAAGTGGTGCTTGTTGATGTTACAGAATGTCCTGTCGAGCGCCCTCAAAAAAACAAAGAAAATGGTACTCCGGCAAAAAGAAACGGCACACGATAAAAGCACAGATAGTTGTTAACAGGACAAATGGAATTATTATATGTACTGCCGAAGATTACGGCAAAACGCATGATTTTACACTGTATAAAAACACCATAGGAAGCCGTGTACTTGAATGTATTAAGGCACAAGCTGATAGTGGGTATCAAGGTATATCTGCATTTCATCAGAATAGTGAAACACCCAAGAAAAAGCCCAGGGGCGGCAAATTGACAGAGGATGAAAAAAGAGAAAACCTCCGTATCTCACATGAACGCATTCTCGTTGAAAACATCAATGCTAAGATCAAGGTTTTTAGGATTATGAAATATCCCTATCGTAATCGAAGAATGCGTCATTACCTGCGATTGAATTTGATCTGCGGAATCATTCCTGAATTAGTTTCCGAGGAGGTCTAATAATTTCCCTATGCGTCCGCTTAATTGGAAGTCACCTTCTGACTACATCAGGGCTTTCATTAAATCGGCTCAAGTTTTTTGATTTAATTTGTCTCATATCATTGACAAACCAACAAACAAGATTGTTTCTGTTCATCAGGGTAACCGCATGAAAAATTCATAAGATTTTATTAGATATAGACAAAAATTAGATTGTATATTAGATAAATTGCTGATTGCAGGAGATGACATCACTTAATTTGTTGTAATTCATACAGCATTTTAGTTAGGTTATTCTGAATTGAAAGTTTTTTTACGCAGAAACATTAACGTTATTCGTCAATATCGTTAATTACAATCAAAAATTATTGTCATTTTGCACAGATTTTCCAGATTTTTTCATGCAGTTGCCATGTTTTCTGTTCATTTTTATTCCTTGACATACAGAGCATTCTGTGCTATAATGTAAAAAGTATGCTGATAAGCATAATGCAAGCCACAACATCATCCATACACAAACTTTACCAAAACGTTTTAACACGTTCACAGGAGAACTTCTATGAAAAAAACACTATTGAGTATTTCTATCCTTACTATCACATTAGCATCATGTAGCGCTGCAAACAGTACAAAGCTCAGTTCGGGAAAGTCAGCAGGCGATATTTCAGCTACTGATATTCCTGACGGCAACATTGTGATTAATATGGCTGTTTGCAATTACAGTAACTGGTATGCCGGAAATGACCCTGTAAAGGCATTTAACGAGGCTGACAACGGCTATTACATCAATCTGGTGGACTATGGTGAGTACTATGAGCTGGAGACCAACGAGCTCGGAGAGGTGGTCACCGATAACATCGGTGAAGCGTATGCAAGCGCCGATAATCAGGTCGTATTCGATATCATCTACGAAGGTGGCATCGATATGATAATGAATTTCATTGATGACGAAAAATTCATATCCCTGGCTGAAAAGGGTGCGTTTGCCGATCTGGATAAGTTTATGGAGAACGATACCGAGATAAACCGCAATACGCTCAACAGCCATATACTCGACCTGTGCGAGCTTAACGACACGCTTTACTATATGCCGCTCTCATTTGAGGTCAATACCATGTATGGCTATGAAGAATATGTCGGGGACAATGAAAACTGGACAATAAGCGACATGAAGTCCCATTGGGAACAAATGCCGCCTGATTCATCATTCACCAGCAGTTATGGGGAGAATCTTGCTGATTTTGTCTTTTTTGACTTATGCATGAACTGTTCTCCTTCTTTTATGGATCTTGAAAAGGGGAAATGCCGATTCGACTCCAACGAATTTATCGAGCTTCTGAGCTTCGCAAACGAATTTCCGAAGGAGTCTATGATTGAAAAAACAGAAATGGTACAAGGTGATTATTTCCTTTCACCCGTTATCATAAGCAACTTTGAGCAGTTCCATGAACTTCTCTGGAATAGCAACGATCCCCGACTGCTTTCATTTGTTGGCTATCCCTCGATAGACAGTAGCTATTCGTTTATAATTCCGTATAACTTATTCGCAATATGCGCGGCAGCCGACCAGAAAGTGCAGCAGGGCGCATGGGAATTTCTACGCTATATTGAGAGCGCTGATTATCAGTACGATCTTATGGTTCCGAAAACTGTCGAAATAACTGATGGAGAATTCACAGGGATAGGAGAAACAGATTCCTCATTCCCGCTAAATAACGAAGCCTTTGAAAAGCGTGCTGAAGAAATTTTATCAAAGGAGGACGAGAATCAGTTCATTTCAATGAACGGAGTGGAATTCAATGTCGGCAATCTGACGCGGGAAGAATACGGAAGACTCATCGCCATAATAAATAACGCCGATCGATTATATTATGGTAGTGCAAAGATAGAGTATATAATTTATGAAGAGGTTTCAAAAATGCTCGGCGGTGATATAACTCCCGAACAGGCAGCCGCGAACATTCAGAACAGAGCAAGCATTATGCTTGGCGAATAACAGAGATCCATGCAGATCTTTTTTAGCTGTTGATGTATATAAATTAAGGAGAAATATATGAAAAACAAATTTATTAAGGCAATGGCAGCAGTTATTTCCTGCGCTGCTGTCATTTCAACAGGTCTCGCAACAACAGTGTCCGTATCTGCAAGCTATACAGATTCTGACTGGTATACAGAAACAAGCACACTCGGTTGGCGCGAGTATAAGCGTCCTAAGGACACTGACAGCTGCGTTTATATATCAAACAGCGGAAAGTATATGAATTCATCAGGTAATTATGTTTCTTTAGGAACTTGTGATGCGGTATTAAGTGTTCGCGGTGATGTGTTGTATAATAATGCCTATTATATGTATCTTTGTACGGATAATGCTCAGAATTCCTACTCCACACATTATAACTGCTATAATCTTCGCATAGGTGCATATGAAACACGAGTTGTCTATCAGTATATAAAAGAAAATTTCTATAATGCTTGCTCTACATATAACATTCCTTCTTCCTTAGGTAAATGCTATGCACAAGTGTCATTCAGAACCGACAAGGATAAAAAATCAGCTCGCGGTCAGTGGAGCCCCGATACAATTGGCTCGTACCCTCAGATAAGCGGGCAGTAATCAAAAAAACAAGCTAACACATAGCTAAAACAATAAACAATACATCAACAGTTAAAAGAGGTCTACATGAATAACAAAACAACAAATAAAACACTCAACACAGATTTCATCATCTTTTTCCTTTTACCGTGTCTGATACAGATAATACTATCCTCGATCTATGTTCATGACGCAGCAAAGGATTATGCCTCCTATTTAGAGGAACTCAGACAGATCGGCGGCAATTATAATCCGCTTATCCCGCTCAATAGTGTCTTTACCTATTGGATAGGCGGCGGAAGTCTTGATCGTGAAGGATCTGCGTTCTACTACCTTATGTTCTTCGGCGCAGTGCTACCTTGTATTTATATTATCCGCAGATACAAAAAAACACCAGAACAAAAGGCACAGGACAGGTTCTCGTCATATGCTTGTGTATTTGCTGTTTCGGGACTGTTTGCTTTCATACCGCTGCTCATTAATTTTATAAGCACCCTGATGTTTATTCCCGTAATAAAACCTGACCCTGTGTACGATATCTATTTCGACGTATTAAAAGGCGACGCTTTCAGCGATATATTCTATTCCTTTCCCTTCGCTTATATTTTTATCTATATTTTGATACTGTCCGCCATGTGTGGAGCGATAGGCTGTCTTGGCTACGCCAGCTACAAGCTGTTCAACGATAATATCATCGCTTTGCTTCTCCCCGAAATACTGCTGCTCATACTGCATTTTGTCGATAAACATTATTATTTCCGACACAGTATATCGCCCTTGATATATTGCAGTTCGTCAGCGGAAATGATGCAGAAGCCGATTCGTTTTATAGCAGAGCTCGGAAGCACGGTCGCGCTTGCAATGATACTGTATTTCATCGGCAGAATAAAGGTAAGTGCTAAAACGAAAGGAGCAAAAACATGAAAAAAATAATTATTTCGATACTTTGCTCGGCAGCCATTATTTTATGCGTAATAAGGATATATTTTGTAAATTCACAGGGCGTTCTCCAGCCGATTTGCACCTACAGCAGGAATGAAGAGGTGTCGTTTGAGAACGACTTTTTTAACAGCATACAGGACACCTCCGACGGCTATACGATAACTGCTCATGAAACAGAGCTGCTTTCATTGGATAAATTCAAAGAAAAATATGGTATCGAGAAAGATATTGGTATAGACAATTGTGACTATGTATATACTGTCGAGGTCACCATCAGAAACAAGACCAACAGCAATGGAATACAGTCAGGGATAAATATGCAACAATTTATAATCCAGAACGGCTCTTTTATCACCTTTTTCAGTCCCGAGGCATATCCGTATATCAACCAAAACCCTGAATCAAGATTTTCTCTTGCAGAAAATGACAGCTTGGATTTTATTATCCCGTTTGCGCTTTATAAGGAAAATGTTGATATCAACGATTTTGAGCATGGCAAGCCTGCACTTGTGATATCGCTTTATCCGCGAAAAAAAATAATAGAGCTTTAACTTTTAGCTCTCCTGCTGCGCTTTCTGCACCACGAGCTCGGAAAAAGCGGAAAATACTCGGCGGTAAAGATTACGAACTAGAGTGCAAGAACAAATGTTTATATATTATATCGCGTATATGTTCTGTTTGTGACACTCAAGCCGAACAAAGTTTCTTTTGGAGATTATGAATATATTATAAAACTTCATTTTTCGAAATATCAGCAAGAAAAAAATGTCTCCGAAAACTAAAAATAAATGTCTCCAAATTTTATGCAAATGAAAGAAGTTCCCATAATATATATTAGAGGGGCACGAACGCCGCAGTTGTTGATTCAGCTGCGGTGTTTTTGTTTCTACACTGAAGGAAAGGAGGAATCATATGAGTAATATGTTACAGTCGAAAACCGCAGAAGAAATACTGTCAACAGTATTCAAGCCGAAGGAGTTCATCATTGACGGTCTGCTAACGCAGGGGCTGTATGTGCTTGCAGGAGCACAGAAGGTTCGCAAGTCGTGGCTCGCTGGATTAGAATTTGCCCCTATGGGGCATTTGCATTTCCGAGCCTGTCGGCTCGGTCATTTTTCTCGTTTTACGAGAATTGGAGCATAGCGACTTTCTATCTTTCGGCACTCCCCATAATCACTATACTGGATAATTCTGATCTCGTCAATAGCAAATTTCAAATTTTTTTAAAACGCCAATAATCGATTCGTGAAAATGACGAAAGTCGCTTTTCTTCGAAATATCGTGATTTAAGAACTTCTGACTCAAAAATTTTGCGGAACGGAAAATTGATATGTCCCGAAAAAGTTTGTGCGCATTGCGGCTTGTTTTTAATGGTATGGGTGCGCTATAATGGTAACATAGCAGGAAAGCATTGCTTAGGTGTGCTGACTTGCTTGGAACAAAACAGAAAGGTTGTGATTTTTGAATGGGCATTTATAGAGAAAAGAAAGAACAGCTCATTGAAAAGATCGAGTTTTACAAGAAACGTATTGCTGATGATACGGCAAGGAAGAAAGCTGCAGAGGACAAGCTGAAAGAGGTGTCTCGTCTCGCATTGGCGGAGGAGTACAACTGCAAACCCAGGGAGCTTGATGAGATCATTTCCGCTGAACATCAGCTTTTGCAGAAACTGAGATCGGGTGGTCTGACCGATGCCGAGATGCTTGAATTGGTCGGCGATAAAAATGCGGAGGGTTATATTTCGTCCGACAAGAAAAATGATGACAGCATGAACAGCGATAGTCATTATGCAGATAATGAGGACGACGAAATTTCATCCTATGACAATTCTGACGGTGACGAGGATTAAATATCTTCAAACATCAAAACCATAGCCGTGTAAATACTCAAATCGGCTATCGTGCTGATTCTGCACGGCTATTATGAGGGTAAGAGAAAGAAAGCGATGCCCTCAACTCTAAAAAGCATAGAGATAGAGAAGCTAAAGGAGTAAAATTCGCTATGAATAAAAACAGAACAATGCAGGATATGAACGAGCAGTACAAGAGCTGTCCCGTTCATATCAACACCTATGTGGTGGACGGCAGAACGTACAGGGTGACGAGCCACTTCATCGGTGACAGAAATATCAATGACGTGATATATGACTACGCTGTCAACAGGGCTATGGGTGAAATGCTCGGTCGTGTCCCGACAGCAGAACAGCAATAATTTTTTTTCCAAAAAGCTCTTGCCTTTTCCGATAAGGTGCGCTATAATAGTCTTATCGGTTAAGGTCGCTTTGAAAGAAAGGAGTTATTGATGTTACCAAAGCAGACCGAATACAAAGTTGGGATGTACCTCCGCCTGTCGAGAGACGATGAGCGTGTCGGTGAATCCCTTTCAATAGAAAATCAGAGAAGAATACTCACAAACTATATCAACGAGCAGGGATGGACACTCTATGACACATACGTTGACGATGGAATTTCCGGCACTTCATTTGACCGTCCAGGCGTACAGCGTATGCTTGAAGATGCAAAAGCAGGAAAGATAAATCTGATAATTTGCAAAGACCTCTCACGTTTCGGAAGAAACTATATCCAGGTCGGGCAGTATGTAGACTATTTGTTTCCCATGTATAATATCCGCTTCATAGCTCTGAACGATAATATTGATACGGCAAATTCGGATAGTGCAAGTATGGATATGCTTCCGATAATGAACGTTTTCAATGAATGGCACGCCGCCAATACTTCAAAAAAGCTGAGGGCTGTTTTTGAAAGCAATGCAAGATCGGGAAAATATATGACAACATTCTGTGCCTATGGCTACGAAAAAGGTACGGACGAAAATTTTACACCTGTGATTGACCCGTATGCAGCCGATATTGTCCGCCGTATTTTTGAGATGAGGGCAAGCGGAATGAATGCAAAAAAGATAGCAGACGTTCTTAATGGTGAGCATATTGTTCCTCCGCTTGATTACAAATACAATAAACTCGGCAGGGAATATCCGCTTTATTCGCATCACTTGTGGAGTTCTCAGACGATAAAACGTATACTCAAAAATCAGATTTATCTCGGTCATCTCTGCCAGATGAAACAAACCACTGTAAGCTATAAAAATCACAAAGTTGTCAACAAGGATATGGAAGATTGGGTTATCGTCGAAAACAACCACGAGCCGATTATTTTGCAGGAATTGTGGGACAAGTGCCGTGAAGTTGATGCGTCCGTGAGTAACGGTAAATGTACGAAAGAGCGTGTTACTAAGCCGCTTTCGAGACTGTGTTACTGCGACAGTTGCGGTGCAAAAATGAAACAGCATAACTCAACAGATTCAAAAAATCCTATGGGTTACGTCTGCGGACTTCATGCACGTTACGGCAAGGATTACTGCACCTCTCACTACATTGTTATGCACGGAATTGAGAGTATCGTTCTTGCTGATATTCAGCGACAGATTAACTTTGTACTTAATGATGATGAAGCAAAAGCAAAGTATCTCGCTCACAAGCAGGGTTCTCTTGCCGTTCAGAACACTGAGGATAAGAAAAGACAGCAGGAAATACATAAGCGTATTGATGACCTCGACAAGCTGATGCAGAAACTTTATGAGGACAGAGTTCTCGGAAATATGCCTGATAAGATTTGCTCGGACTTTCTTGTTAAGTATCAGCAGGAAAAAGAAAATTTACAGGCTGAACTTAATGACCTCATTAGACGAGCAGAAAAGGCTTGTGAGGACGAACAGGACGTTGATGAATATATTCGCCGTCTGAAAAGCTATGCAGGTGCTGAAATGCTTACAAGGCAGATGTGTATGGACTTAATTGAGTACATCACTATTGACAAGTATCAAGGCAAAAAAGTTCCCCGTGACATTCACATTTACTATAAACTTATTGATAAACCGCTGACGGATAGAAAAAATGCCTTTGTGTGAAGTAAAGGCATTTTCAAAAAAATATTACTTGTCCATTTTTAACTCTTACATTATTTCCGGCAGGCGCTAACTCCCAGTCGGTCTTTTGCTCACCAAAAACTGCCGCCGCCCAAAATGGCAGAACGGAATTTAAGTGATAGCAAAACAGCTATATTTCTGTATAATATATATGGCAAGGGCTATGTCCTCCGTGACAGTATAACGGAAGGCATAGCCCTAATTTTTCTTTTCAGAAGCCTATTCAGTTTTCATCTGCAAGGTTTACTATCTTCTTGCCCTGTTTCTCCGCATAGCGTACCGCCTGATAAGCTCCGCCGCTTTTGTGCTGAATACAACATTGAAAATCCGCATAACATCAGCTTGCAGGAGTTCAGCGACTATCTTCTTAATCTGTTTGACGAGATTCGTGCATTGCGTGGGGAACTGATTGAAATTCATGAACACACATTTCTTCGCTATGTACTGGAACATTTCAATATGAAGCTGTCTGTTTCAATTGAGGATGCAGAGTGGATCATGTGGAATGGTATCTCGAGAGGATGCATGACACCGGGTGCAGATCAGATGCTTGCATCTTTGCGTGAACAAGGTATCCGCACGGGAATTATCAGCAATCTGTGCTGGTCAGGTGATGCTCTGACAAAAAGGTTAAAAGAGAACTTTCCGGAGCATCAGTTTGAATTTGTCATGACTTCCAGTGAATACATATTCCGCAAACCTGAAAAGAATATCTTTGACCTTGCTGTCCGCAAGTCAGGGTGCTCGGCAGATGAGATATGGTACTGTGGCAATGATGTGGAGGTCGATGTGCTTGGTGCTTACGGAGCAGGAATTTTCCCTGTCTGGTATGATGACAGATCTGTGCCAAGTAAATTTTATGAGAAGAATGACAGTTTTTCGATCGATTTTCCGCATTTAAGAATTAACAGTTGGAATGAGTTGATCCAGTATACAGAATAAGAGGTGCGTTAAGTTTATGGAATCATATAAAATAACTGCCGATACAGCCAAAGAAAGGCTTATTATCGGCAACGAAAAATATGTAAAATCGAAAAAGAATAGGGTAAAATTTCTGGATTGAGACCCCATTTCAATGTGACTTTGGTTATAATATAACAATAGGTGATAATTTTTATGCTAATTATGATTGTATAATAATTGATGCATGTGATGTGACAATTGGTAATAATGTATTTTTTGAACCAAGAGTATGTATTTATACTGTAGGACATCCCATTGATAGAAGAATACGTGATATGCAATTAGAATATGGGGAAAAGATTCATATAGGTGATAGTGTTTGGATTGGTGGTAATTCTGTAATCAATCCAGGTATTAAAATTGGAAGTAATGTAGTTATAGGATCTAGTTCAGTTGTGACAAAGGATATTCCTTCTGGTATGGTTGCAGCAGGAAACCCGTGCAAGGTGATTAGGATTATAACGGATTCAGAATGTGATTTTTGGAGTAATCAATTTAATGAATAGTTTGAATATAATGGTTAATAAAATATATATAAAATATTTCAAATCGAAAAAAGCTAATATATTATTAATTGAAACTGAGCGAGCATCTAATGGGGGATACATAACATCTTTAGTAAAATTAATAAGTTGTTATTCTAAAAAAATAAAAAACAAAGTTATATTATTGATTTTGACTATATACAGCCAAGTATGCCAAATGATAACTTTGATGATATTGGCGATGATATATTATCACTAGTGTATGTTCCTTTATACTTTTTGGTAAATGAACGTATACCGAAAAATGAATTAATTTCTTTACTTCAATCAATATATTTTGAAATATATTATCCGAGTTGTAAGGAAATAACAACATGTGATTGTAATGATTATAATATTTATTTGGAGAATATAATGGATTTATATGCAGATTCTTTACCAGATCACATCAAATTGATTCCTATAGATATATAAGAATACTATAAAGTATGGTTAGAATTAGTAGAAATAGAATATCATTATTAAAACATCTTTATTAATGATTTTAGGTCATAAATGGTTAATTAAAATATATGGAGTCGTTTTCTGTAATGATATATAGTAAATAAAACAACAATAATAAATTACAAGTTCATAGGGATGTTTTGCATAAATAAAAATATAATTGCATTAATACCTAGATATGAGTAATCAGAGTGAAGAAAATTATGATTTTATTTTAAGAAGATTTTATTTAATTTATTGAGACCTGCAAGTAAAAATCAAGTCCTAAAAAGCAGAGTTTACAAATAATTAATAAATACAAAAATAGACACGACGAAAAGACCACCCGAAGCAGTCTATAGGTAGAAGTAAAAATAAAACATAAGAATTTTTAAAGCAGCCTAACGGCTGATTGGGACTCTGTCCTCAAACTCCCAAGGTTTATCGCAGTATAGGCTAACAGAAGAATGATTAAGAGACAGAGTTTAAAGCCTCATTAACACGAGCGTAGTAAATACGCAGAAACACGTTAGCAGCAGCCATCATGTAAACCTTGTAAGGCTTGTCCTCGGAACGTTTCTTGTCAAGAAATTGGTAAACAGCGTTGTTTTCAGGTTGGGCTTGTAAAATAACGCTAATAATCTGAAATAAAGTTTTACGCAATGACGGAGATCCACGTTTGGAAATACTTCTTGACTTAACGTCAAGGGTTCCAGACTGATAAGGAGGAGCGTCAACCCTGCAAATGCGGTAAATAGCCTTGCGGTTATGGAACCGTCTTGCTCAGCTATGAGCTGCGAACCAAGGACAGTTCCTACACTATAAAAGTCCATGACGGTATTGTATTCGGGAAGCTGCGATGAGAGCTTGTCCGTTTCGTTTCTAATGGCGGCAAGAGTTTCAAGAAAGGAATTAAGCTGATCGACAGAGTGTTCAATTAAAAGCTTAACGCTATCAGTCATAGGCAAGGTGCTGACTTGTTCTCTTGAGTATGTATGGATTTTTTCAGCTTGAGATTCTTTGTAGTAATAATTGTTCTTTCTGCACTAGCTTTGGAATTTTAATTTAAATGCTGATAATAAAAGTTTGGCAACACAGTCAACATGATAAAATTTTGATACAAAATCAACCCATTTTTCGTGTCCGTCAGATTTTCTTTGAGGTGATTTAAAAAGTGAATTGGCATTATAGAAAACAGAGTCAAGCAGAGAAATTAAATTGTTTTTCTGCATAGTCTGAATTTTAGTATACTGAATATACTGCCGATTAAGGATTTTTAATGTTTTACGAATATCCTCTTCGGGTGTATATTCAGGCAGGTCAACCCATTTATCAAGGGCATATGAAGCAAGTTTCAGAACGTCCTTTTTATCGGTCTTGACCTTTCTGATTGAGTTTCCGCCATAGTCGTGTACCAGAATTGTATTGACTACGGAAACAAATATACCTGCATTGTGGAGTGTGCAGGCTATTGGCTCATAATAGTTTCCTGTGTACTCCATGACAACTTTGATTTGACTTGGCAATGATTTAATAAAGTCAATGAGCTTTCTGAGGTCATTGCCATTGTGAATAACATCGAATGGTTCAGCTACGATTTCTTCAAAGGGACGAAGAACAGCAACTGTGCTTTTGCCTTTGGAAACATCGATGCCTACAGCGTTCATAAACATCTCTCCTTACAATGAATTTGTGTAATCGGATAAACCACGCTTTGTTCATTACCTATTCAGTCTGTTTGGTAATACGAACGCACCTATGGCGGCTCAACCTGCAAAAACGAACGCTGCAATGAAAGCATGGATAACAGTCTCACTAACGGGCGTGGTGTCCCAAGGGGGTGAACGAATTTTGACAGTTTCATCTCTTGATGAAAAAAATGATATAGTTGGGAACGATTCACTATTACAAGCTGAACGTTTAGGTGAATTTATGTGATAAAGGTGAGAACTATATGAAAGACATAAATTTTATATATTTAAAAAAATTATATATTGATAATTCTAATATAAGTAATATGGTCTTATTTGCAGGAGAAAATATTAATAAAGGTGAAACTATTCTAAAGTTTGAAGGAACATTAGCATTACAATCAGATAGATATTCTGGTAAATATATGGGTTCTACTTTTGTTGGACTTTCAGAATCAATTATGTTATGCGAAACAAACGAATCTGAAAAAGATTTTTCTGATTATATTAATCATTCTTGTAATCCAAATGCAGGTATGTTCGATTGTTTAACTATCATAGCTATAAGAGATATAAATATTGGTGATGAAATAGTATGTGATTATGCATTGGGGGAAGCTGATGAGAAATGGTGTCTTGAAACCAAATGTAACTGTAGAAGTAGTAATTGTAGAGGTCAAGTGTCAAGAAAGGATTGGTTAAATATTAGTCCTGGGGATGAGTATTATGAATATTATTCACCATTTTTAAAAAGGAGAATTTTAGAATATGCAAAAAGGTCTTAGAATTTTAATAACAGGTGCCTCAAGAGGAATAGGCTATGCTATAGCAAAAAAAGTATGTTTAATAGCCGAAAAACTATTGCTTACTTCGAAATATCCAGAAACAATTGCTAAAGCAGTCCGAGAATTTAGATGCAATTATATTATGTGCTGGTGATTTTGTTGAAGGGAAAATTCAAGAAGTAGATCGAAATGATTTTATTAGAAATATGGATGTTAATTTTAACTATTATGCTGTAAATGAAGTGATCTCATTGTTAAAAAGAACAAGATGTTCTAAAATAATAATTATTGGTTCTACAGCTGCATATAATTCTTATTCTGTTCCAATATATAGTATTACAAAATGGGCATTGCGAGGCTATGTTATAAATTTAAGAGAAGAGTTATGGCAAGAAGGAATAGGTGTAACATTTATTTCACCGGGAGCAACATTAACTGATATGTGGACAGATGTTGAACTTTCTCCCGATAGATTGTTAATGCCAGATGATATAGCTAAAGTGGTAGATAATTTATTTGAATTAAGTGAGCAGGCTATTATAGAGGAATTAATAATAAGACCAATACAGGGGGATATTGATGAATGATTTAAAAAGGAAAACACGAATTAATAGAGGAGTTTTTTTCAAAATAACAAGTGGTTGCTAAATGTTTACATAATTCATAGTAATGAATACGAGAAAATAACTGATGAAGAAGCATATAAAGTTATTGATATGTTTCTTGTAGATATTGAGAATAATTGCTTATCAGAGGAATTTGTATACTTTAGAACGGGATTTGTTTTTTTACATTATGGAAGCAGGGGAGTTGATCTAAATATTTGGCATGTTGGAAGCTGGGGAAATACATATGAACTTTTTAATCGTTCATGGTATTGTTATGGTAGAGAATTAGATAAAATGGAAGTGTTGGATGATGCAGAACCAGTTTTATCACAGTATGAACTTTTTTATTTAAAAGATGAATTAAATATGATTGCGGGAGTTGTTAAAGAATTGCCTGAAAAAATCTTTTTCAAGATTATTATCTAAAGTCTTGTTTAGTATTTTCATGATATGAGTTATGATACAGATGTAAAAGCAGTAGCTAAGTCAATAGGCTCTTGTCTACTTTTACTTGACACATACCCGCTTGATTTTATTCTTGAAAAATGTTATACTTAAACTATAGTAGAGATGAGCAAAACGGCAGATAAAGTTCTAGAACAATAAGAAACCAGAGAAAATCTGAAGAATAAGGTAAAAAAAGGTACAGCAAAGCAGACCTTAGCCCCAAAAGGCAAAAGCCTGCCTGAAAATATAGTGACAGAAAAATCAAGCAATACGCTTCACAGATTTAAGAGAACGATAAGAGCATTCAGCTTTGGCAACAACTGCGGCAACAGCAGTGGCGAGAAGCGCAATGTGTGTGATCGTGTTCAGATTTCTTGCGGCATTGATACCATGTATCCAGAGGCGTTCCTGACCGGTAGATTTAAAACGGGAGTTATAGCGCTCAGACTCAGTACGAAGCGCATAAATTTTCTTGAAAGAAACACATTCACGATCAATGGAAAGTCTGTAATCATCAGGAATCGTAATATATTTCGTGCAGCCGCGAGTCTTTTTGCCATTATTCCAGTTTTTATGATTGCAGGGATAACAGCCTGATTTTGAACGTTTGAACGGACAGCAATATTTCTGACGAGTTCTGTTTCTATCAGAGAATCTGCCGTCCTTGTGCATCGCAAGCCCGGCTTCGCAGATCGGGTGTCCGGATGGAAACTTTTCAGGATCTTTCGTATTTCGCTTATTCAGTGGAATGACACATTCACCGTGATAAACGTCTTTGACCAGGTTGTAAACAGCCTTGGCATCGTAACCCTTATCGGCAATAAAAGTGCATTCATCAATAGAAAGAAAATCATTGGTTCGGCTTAGAATATCTTCGACAACTGTGCTGTCTGCAACATCGGCAGTTGTAGTTGTTTCAAAGATCGGTAAGCCTGTAATGCAGTCAACCAGCACATGATTCTTGTAGCCCCAATAGTATTCAAATTTTCTTTCATCATGCTGATTGGAAGCAGTATGTACACCGAGCTTGCAGTCTTTATCAGATTTTGGATGATTGCTCTTGGAAAACTTATTTTTCGCAAAGGACTTCGGATTATTCTGACAGGTATTTGCAGCAATGGGCGTGGAATCGAGAGATATGAAAGATGTGTCTATGATGCCAAGCTCTGCTGCTTGCAGAACCACCCTTTGCATTACTTTCTGGAGATACTCGTTATCAAGTTTTCTGATAAATCGGTCAAAGGTCCAGTATGACAGAAGCGGTTTCATGATGTTAAAACCGCAGTAATGCACGATTATCAGATTATTATTCAGGTAATCAAGCAAATCGGTTATGCAGGAAAAGCATTCGCATTTCATAACGATGAATGCACATAACAGTGCGCATTTTGAATAGCCTTTTCTTCCTGTTCCGGCAGTTCTTTCGGGAAAGTCTGACAGATCAAGATGAAGAAAAAGCTTATCATAAAAATTCATTTTTGGTGTGCTTGTGAAAAATGTGATGTCCTGTATGATCTCTTGACGATAGATAACAGCCAGCCCCTTTCGTGTTTTTCTCTCAATTATATCATACGATATTTTGCTAGCTGTTTCTATACTTTATTCAGGGCTATAAACTATAGAAGATGGAAGGTGTAGTATATGGGTATTTATTTAAATCCAAGTAATATTGATTTTCAGCAAGCTTTAAATTCAAAGATATATATTGATAAAAGTATGTTGATTAACTATGTCAATAGTATAATCTACACAGAGCAGAAATTTATCTGCGTTAGTCGTCTAAGAAGATTTGGTAAATCAATGGCAGCCAATATGCTTACAGCGTATTACAGCAAGGGATGCAATTCGAAAGAAATGTTTAGTGATTTAAATATTGCTAAGGCTGAGTCTTTAAAAAAACATCTGAACAAATATAATGTGATCCACATTAATATGGTGAATTTTGTGAGCAAAGGAAATGATATTAATGAATCACTTGATTATCTTAGCCGCAGAATATTGCATGAGTTAAAAAAAGAATATAATGACATTGATTGCTTTGACTGGACGGATATCATATCAGTTTTGGATGAAATATTTGATGCTAAAAAGGTACCATTTATTTTTATAATAGACGAGTGGGACTGTATTTTCAGAATTCATAAAAATAATGAAGATTCTCAAACAAAATATCTTGACTTTTTAAGAAAATGGAGAGCATTCAGCGCTTAATATGTTTGACGAGTATTCCATGACAAATCAAATGAATTTAGCAGAATTTACGGGTTTTACAGAAAAGGAAGTAAAAGGTTTATGTGAAAAATATGAAATGTCATTTGAAGAAACAAAAAGATGGTATGATGGTTATAATTTAAAAGATATGTCAATTTACAATCCTCGTTCAGTGGTAACGGCAATGATAAGTCATGATTATGATAATTATTGGTCAAAAACAGAAAACTATAATGCTTTAAAAGTTTACATTGAAATGAATTTTGATGGGTTAAAAGATATGGTAATAGAACTTCTTGCAGGACAAAAATCTGTTATTGATACAACAACATTTTCAAATGATATGGTCACATTCGAAACTAAAGTTGATGTTTTAACATTATTGATTCATCTCGGATATTTAACGTATGATTTTTATACGAAAGAAATTTCAATTCCCAACTATGAAATCTCTGAACAATTTGCAAGTACGATAAAGGTTATGGGATGGCCAGAGGTGGCAAATTCGCTGAAGCAATCGGACGAACTTCTTAAAGCAACATTAAGATGTTATGAAGAAAAAGTAACAGAACTGATAGAAAAGACACACAGTGATAATACTTCGATTTTAAAATACAACGATGAAAACTCACTTTCATGTGTAATTTCGCTTGCGTATTATTCTGCAAGGAAAACTTATACGATCGAACGAGAACTTCCTGCCGGAAAAGGTTTTGCTGATTTAGTTTTCCTACCAAGAAAGAATAATAGTAATCCTGCAATGATTGTGGAACTCAATATGACAAATCTTCTAAAGGTGCGATAGAACAAATTAAGACAAAGCAGTATACTGATTGCTTGAAGGATTACTCAGGAGAAATTTTACTTGTTGGAATTAATTTAAAAGAAAAATTGTTTGATAACATTCAAAAATAGCATGACATTGATGAAAATCAATGTCATCTATTTTATAGTAGCAAGACATAGCTGCACCCTTATTTTGATACAAAATAGGGGGGCATTTTTATGTCCTGAAAACAACGCAGTATCGGCACTTTCTGAAAAGTGCCGTTTTCTGTTGCTTGAGTAGGGGAGAGATATTTGCCTTGAAAATAGGTTCATATCCTGCTTTTCAGGGGTCAGCGTTTTCTTTTGCACCCATTTTAGGGTCAATGCAACCTTGCGTTTTATGTTGCTAAAGTAACGAAAAATAGGGAGATTTCAAGTAAAACCATCGTTTTCTTTTGGATTATTATAAAAGCAAGACCGTCGAAGCATAAAATTACGCCTTGACGGTCTAATTTATTATCGTATATTTATTTTAGCTTGCGACTTCGATTCATTGATACCTAAATTTGCAGAAAACTTCTTACCTTTACTAAAACCGCATCATTATAGGAAGGAACACGTTCTTAGATTATTTCAATATTCCATACTGTTCATCATCAACAGCTTCCAGCCATTCATTAGAACAGTTTTCACCCGGAACTTCAATTGCAAGATGTGAAAACCAGCTATCAGGAGCCGCTCCATGCCAGTGCTTGATTCCAGCGGGAATATTGATACAGTCTCCAGGATTCATTTCAATCGGTTCTTTTCCCCATTCACAGTAATATCCACGTCCGCCAACGCATACAAGAATTTGTCCGCCGCCTTTATCTGCATGATGAATATGCCAGTTATTTCGGCATTTTGGTTCAAATGTAACATTGTAAATTCCAACTTGTGAAGTTGAAACAGGTGCAAGATAACTCTGTCCGATGAAGTATTCTGCAAATGCATCATTAGGTGTTCCGATCGGGAACAGCATTGAGGCTTCATGTTTGGATTTTGCATCGTCAGCGATATCTTTATCGTTCCACACTTCCATAGCAAGTTTGAATACTGCCCATCCCTTTGGCCAACCGACATAGAACGCTGTGTGCGTGATAATGGCTGCTGCCTCAGATTTTGTCACACCATTTGCCTTTGCGTTCTGCAAATGATATATAAGCGAGGAGTCGGTAATTCCTGATGACATCAAAGCGACCATGGTGATGATACATCTTGTTTTCAAATCAATGTCATGATTATTCCAGTTCTCACCGAAAAGTACATCATCATTAAAATGTGCAAACTCAGGAGCAAATTCTCCGAGCTGATCTCTTCCGACTGTCTGTACTATTTTATTTTTCATACATTTTTCCCCATTTCATAAGCGCCATTAAGTTTTTTGTTTCCGTCAATATCTGCTGGATCATTCATACCGCCGCAGAAAATAGTTCCTTTTAGTTCGGCATTTCCAAAACAGTCGATCCAACCCTGCAATCCGCTTTCCGCTCGTTTCGGAGTACTTTCTTCATCTTCTGCTGCAACAGAAAGCATATAAATATCTCTGAACTTGTAATCCTTAGTATAAAGAGAGTTCATTCTGTCGAGGAGAGTTTTCATCTGTCCGGACATTTCATAATAATAAATTGGTGTAGAAAATGCAACTACATCAGCATTCAGAACTTCCTGTTCAATTGCAATTGCATCATCCTTAATGATACAAGAACCTTTTTCCTGACAGGAAAGGCATCCGATGCAGAAGTCGATTTTTTTATTTTTCAGTGAGATAAAAGTTACAGCGTTTCCTGCTTCTTTCGCACCCTTTGCAAAAGATTTGGCAAGCATTTCAGAATTACTTCCGCCTCTTAAGCTTGTTGAAATGACTACTACTTTTTTGCTCATAACTACCTCCGTATTTTAATTATTTCAATGAGAGTGTAATAGTGACATCACCATTGCCAAGCAATGTCTTGAGTTCTTCCTGCGTCATGTTATCCACATGACCAAGTTTTGTAAAGTTCCATGAATTTTCGTCATAGTAAATAGTAAATTGATTTCCCTGATACAAGATCAGATCACCCGGTTCTGTGGTTATCTGTGTGTCGTTTCTTGGAAGTGTGAATCCAAGTGAACCGACTTTTTCAAAGTTCCCATAATCGTGTGCTTCAATGACAACGTTACCCTCAGACAATTTTTCTTTCAGAGCGTCCGCAGAGCTGTTATTCTCGAATGTTGCGGATATTTTGGTGCCATTGATCGTTAAATAGAGTTTTTCTTCTGAATTGTCTTTCATAATATTGATTTCTTTCAGCCATTCTTCAATCTCTGATTCTGAGGCATTTGCGGAGAAGCGTTTCCCTGTAAGCTGCTCGCCGATTGGTACAAGATCTGCGATATTCTTTTCACTCGCAGAAATACCGCTGCTTCCTGATGTACAGAACGGTATTACAGTTTTATCAGAGAAATCATAGCTTTCAAGAAACGTATCAATAATGCGAGGTTCTTCTCCCCACCATATGGGATATCCTATAAAGACCACGTCATAGCTGTCGATGGATACGATCGGCTCTGCAATTTCCGGACGTACAGTTTTGTCATTCTGTTCCTTGTTGGCACGGCAGTCGGAATCCTGATATCGAATATCTGCATCTGTATAAGGGGTAGCAGCTTCGATTTCATAGCTGTCTGCATTTGTCAGATCAATGATGTGTTCCGCAATTTTTTCTGTATTGTTTGTTCTTGAAAAGTATACAACGATCATATCATTTTCGCTTTCAGACGGAATCATCAGTTCACGTTTCATCAGACAGAGATCAAAAACGTCCCATACCCCATCATGATCCATGTCATACGGCTTGCCCTTTAGATTTTCTTTGATTGGTCTGTTCAACAGAAAATATTGTAGGTTTACAGCGTCCTGTATCGTATAAGTGTAGTTTGTCTGCTCAGTTTCTTCTGCTGTTGATTTGGCATTTAAAAATCTAGAACAGCCACAGAATACTGCTGTCATTGTAACGAATAAAGAGATCATCCTGCGTTTCATGATAGCACCTCTCCAATTGATTTTACATGGAAGCTTCAAGAATATTCCTTACATCATCCTTAGTGAGAATCTTATAACCGCCTTCCATAATCAGCGTAGCCTTTACAATATCCTCGATCATATCTTCCGTTGCTCCGATCTCTCTAAGGTTCATTGCAAGACCAAGTTCCTTCATCCAGCTTTCCATTGCGGAAAGACCTTCCAAAGCAATTTCCTTATCTGTTTTGCCGTCAGTAGTTACGTTCCATACATTCTTTGCAAAACGGACAAATTTATGGAGTCCTGCATCCATGATATACTTGTAGTAAGCAAGTGAAACTGCGGAAAGCGTCATACCGTGAGTGGCATCCGTAACAGCGCCGACCGCCTGACCGAGCATATGCACCATCCAGTCAGTGGATTTTCCCTTTGCAACGAGTGTGTTCAATGCCCATGTTGCAGTCCACATAATGTTGCTTCTCGCTTCGTAGTCCTGTTGATCTTTATTAGCAATATGACTGGAATAAATGAGAGACTTCATGAGACCTTCACTGATATAGTCGCTTGTATTGTCGTCATCGCCGGAGAAATACTGCTCACAGATGTGGTTGAAAATATCATAGATGCCTGCACACATCTGATATTTCGGAAGCGTAAGCGTATAATTCGGATTGAGAATCGAGAACCTTGGCATGATTTTTTCGTCAGCAAAAACATGACCGATTTTCAGCTTGCTTACGTGATTGGTGATAACTGCACCGGCATTCATTTCTGAACCTGTTCCAGCCATTGTCAGAACACAGCCTACGGGAATCGTTTCGCAGGAAGGTTCTTCAAATTTGAGATAATACTTCTCCCATGGATCTTCGTCACAGTTGACAGAAACGGAGAGAGCCTTTGCATAATCGCAGACAGAACCGCCGCCGACTGCAAGAATCAGGTCAACATTGGCTTTTTGTGCGATCTCCATGCCTTCATACAGTTTTTCAATCGTTGGGTTAGGCATAACGCCTGCAATTTCTGAAACTGTTTTTCCATTTGCATTCAGAATTGCAATGACTTCATCGTAAAGTCCGCTTTTCTTGACAGAACCTCCGCCGTAAACGAGAACGATATTCTTTCCGTACTTCGGCAGTTCTGTGTTCAGTGATTTGAGAGAATCATCTCCAAAATAGAGTTTTGTGGGATTTGCGTAAGAAAAATTTCCTAACATAATCATCTTCCTTTCATCAGTGCTTCTTTAATTCTTTTTCAAGCTGAAAAACGAGATAATCAAGACAGCTGATTTGTTTTTCTTCTTTGTGAATCGCATCGAGTGTTGACTGCCTGTGCTCGCGCAGCAATCGAATGATATTTTGTATATCACGTTTTTCGGCATATTCCAGAATTGCAGCTCTCTCTTTCAGAGGACAGTCTATATCATCAAGATATTCTTTTAATATTTCAGATGCAATGATCGGCATATCATCACGCCCTTCCTGTAATTTCATTATACTGCATCCAAAAATAAAAGTCCAATACTTGTTTTGTATTCCTTGAAATGCTTGAAAGGCATTTCAAAATATGGTATAATAGTGTTAGCGGGAGGTGCTTTATGGAAATCAGAGTGTTACGCTATTTTTTAACAGTAGCAAGAGAAGAAAATATTACAAGGGCGGCTGAGAAGCTTCATATCACGCAGCCCACATTATCAAGACAGCTTCATCAGCTTGAGGAGGAACTTGGAAAAACGCTTTTTAAACGTGGCAATCATGATGTCAAACTGACTGAGGACGGAATGCTTCTCAGGAAACGGGCAGAGGAAATTATTGACCTTGTAGAAAAAACAGAAACAGAAATGATTGCAGGAAATGAAGAAATTACGGGTAATGTTTACGTTGGTGCAGGTGAAACGGATGCTGTCAGAATCATTGCAAAAATCGTGCAGAAAATCCGGAATGAGCATCCGGGAATCATATTTCACAACGTCAGCTGTGACTCCATAGATGTCATAGACAAGCTGAATAAAGGTCTGATTGATTTTGGGGTGTTGTTTGAACCATCAGACTTTTCAAGCTTTGAACACATTCAATTTCCTGTGCATGATACATGGGGCGTGCTTATGCGTAAGGACAGTGATTTAGCAGTCAATGCATATATCACTTCTGATATGCTTATGAATCGTCCATTGATTGTATCCAGACAGATGATGAATGCGGTTGATCTTTCGGAATGGCTTGGACTACCGAAAGAAAAAATAAAGGTGGCAGCAACATCCAATCTGATTTTTAATGGTTCTCTGCTTGTAGATGAAGGCATGGGATATGCCATTACACTGGATAAGCTGATAAACTGTACGGGTGACAGTCATCTTTGCTTTCGACCACTTTATCCGATTAAACCTGCACAGATGTATCTTGTATGGAAAAAATATCAGGTGTTTTCAAAGGCCGCCGAAAGATTTCTGAATGATTTCAGAATGATAGCGGAAAACAATATAGAAAAGTAAAAATGGTCTGTACCTATTTTTAGGTAACAGACCATTCAATTCTAATGTATTATCTGTTGTTATGCTTCAATCTCTGTACCGTCAAGGAACTGAAACATCATCCTGTTATCATGAAAAACAGTAACCTTTTCAATTATCGTTCTCCAAAGTGAATCGTCGTTCTTCTGATTATAGTATGAATAGAAGAGCTACATATGTTTATCGTAAAATTGCTGGCGAATGGTTATGTGCTATAGACAATTCGTATGGTACAACATTGTTAGATTAAATTATCTTTATAATGCTAAATGCACTGCATTCCTCGTCTGCCGATAAATCTCCAGCCGTGACAGTGATTTCGGACTATTATTTGTCTGATTCACTGTGCGGCTGTTGTCGTTATTGTAGTAATTATTCACCACAGAATTTGCTTTCGGAACTTGTCCTAAACCATTCAGATGTTAACTCCTTTTTTATTATTTTACTCCTTTCACTTTTTCTTGTCCACTTTTTTAGTATAGCACCATTACTCCTTGTGAACGGTCTTATGGAGGATACTCCTCTCGGTCAGACCGTCCTTATCCGCAAGGAGGACGACAAGTAGCGTCTTAAACATTTCACTAAGCACGAGCATAGAATCCACAATGAGTGGCGAAACTTCATTGCAAAGCAGAAAATTTCCAAAAATAAACAGCTGGAATACTTTACGAAAATGTTTGAGGTAACTTTTATCGTTGCATCCCTCGTGTGGATATCAATCAAATTTCAACATTAAAAATAGGTCAACCATAGAAAAAGTCGCTGTTTAGCGTATTTTCAAAGGTTGACCTTTCGTTATATTGTATTCAATACGGAGTGAAAGCTCCTCCATTGTCGTCAGATGGCCAGAGATGAGATCGATTTTTCCGTCCAGAGCGTCTTTTATCGTTTAATTGAAAACGTTTCGGTTGGTAATGCTTGTCATACTGATAAACTTTTTTGCCGAAGTTCTTAATCACAAATTCAGTTTTATAGTATTACATTCTGCCCGAATCTGCAAATTTACACCATGCTTTCGCTTTTTTCGTCTTACTCTTTGCAAAATTGTACTCGAAAATCTACGCACAAATCCTATGAATACAAGTTCTTAAATTGAAAATAGAATATGATTAAATGAAGAATGTCAAGCGTATGGACAAAGAAAAAATTTAATTATGATAAATAATAAACCAAGCATTCTTTCCTATAGCATATAATTTTTTTAATAGTGGAAAAGGATTTAAATAATTGCTTATACATGGAGTTGTTTCTGTACATTTGGTAGTTGTAGTAGTTTGTTCGGTAGATAGCGGTTGAGTGGATGTTGTGACTTGTGTTGTTGTATTGATGTCTGTTGTAGTTAGTACCATTGTTGCTGGTTTATTAGTTGTTAC
>JAAGKN010000457.1_pt1 | contig 91195 bp, 91 predicted proteins | sample 6206371 | NCBI WGS metagenome assembly JAAGKN01 (sample SAMN11533720, study PRJNA540317) | gut metagenome | isolation source: fecal pellets from male and female animal of same cohort | host: Peromyscus leucopus | place: USA:CA | collected 2017 | reverse complement strand
TTTCTGCATAAATCTTTTTTATATTTTTTTCATTTTCCTATTGACTTTTTATTTGCAGGCTTTGAAACAGACTTTTCTTTTTGTCAAATTTGATAACCGCGGCTCTTACAGCGCCTGCGGTCTGGAAATTAAATGCAGAACATTTCCGTCCGGATCGAAGAAAAACATTGTGCCGATTCCTTTGGCATTTACACTTGCATCGGTCAAAACTTCTACTCCCGCATCGGTCAGCTGTTTGACTGTCGCGTCAAAATCATCAACGGAAAGCGCCAAATGACGGATACCGCTTGCTTTGTCGCTGTGTGTGCCGCCATCCACTTCTGTTTTCACGAACTCCACCATGCTGCCGTCCTGAGCCTTGAGGAAATAAGTCCCCTTGCCGTTATCATAAACCACTTTCCAGTCAAACAGTTTGATGTACCAATCCTTTAAACGCTCCGTGTCCTTAGAAAAAATCCCGATGTGTTCAATTCCTGTTACCATTTTTATCCTCCTCTTTTTCTGTTTATTTTAATATTCGCTTTTTTGTTTGCCGCGACGATGCGCCAATTCCGCAAAAATATCATCCCACTCCATGCCTTGCTCCACCAAAAGCACCGACAAATGATACATTAAATCGGCAACTTCATACTTCATCTCGTCTTTGGAATGATTTTTCGCCGCAATGATAACTTCTGCCGCCTCTTCGCCAACCTTTTTCGCGATTTTATCCACGCCCTCGTCTAACAAAAAGTTAGTGTACGAACCTTCCTTCGGATGGCTCTGCCGTTCCTTGGCGACGTCCACTTCCTCATACAAAATTCCGTTCAGGCGGTGCAATCCGGTTTGAATTTCTTTCAAACTGCCGTCCTCAACTCTGCGAAAAAAACAGGAACGCGTTCCCGTATGGCACGCCGCGCCAACCTGATCAATTTTGACAACCAACGCGTCCGCGTCGCAGTCCACCAATATTTCCTTTACATACTGCAAATGCCCGGAATGCGCGCCTTTTTCCCACAATTCCTGACGGCTGCGGCTGAAATAAGTCGCGTGTCCCGTCTCCAGGGTCAGGCGAATACTCTCCTCATTCATGTAAGCGCACATCAGCACTTCGCCCGTCAGGTAGTCCTGCGCGATGGCGGGAATCAGCCCCTTATCGTCAAATTTTAAGTCTTTGATAAATTCCGTATTCATGCTTCTTCTTCCTTTCCAATCGCCTTCACTGCGTCTTTCAGCTTAATATCTCCCGTGTACAGTGCCTTGCCTATAATAGCCCCCTCTACGCCCGTCTTTGTCAACGCCTGCAAGTCCGAGACCGAGCTCACACCGCCGGAAGCAACCACATCAATGGCCACATGCGCCGTCATCTCCTGCATCGCCGCCAAATTAGGACCCTTCAGCATACCATCGGTCGCTATATCGGTATAAATCAAGGTCTGTACGCCGCAAGCCTCCATCTCCTTGGCAAAATCCAACGCGCTTTTATTGCTGACCTCTTCCCAACCGCTGACCGCCACCTTGCCGTCCTTGGCGTCAATACCGACTACAATTTTATTGCCGTATGCATCTACCGCGTGCTTTACAAATTCTGCATCACGCAGGGCGGAAGTCCCTAAAATAACCCGCTCCGCACCTGCTTGCAGCATTTTTTCCACCGCCTGCATATCGCGGATTCCGCCCCCCACTTCAATAGGAATGGAAAGAGCACCCGCAATTCGGCTGATGACTTCAAAATTATTCATACCGCCCGACTTTGCGCCGTCCAAATCCACAATATGCAAAAACTCGCCGCCCTCCTCCTGCCAACGCAGGGCGACCGCAACCGGATCCTCAGCAAATGTCGTCTTTTGGGAATAATCTCCCTGTACCAAACGTACACACTGACCGCCTATGATGTCTATTGCCGGATATAATCTCACTGTACTTCCCCTTTCATCTTGCGGATAATATCAAGAATCCTGTCTTTCTGAATCTTCAAACTGACACGGTTAACTACTAACCGCGCACTCAAACGACAAATATCCTCCAACACTTCCAGCCCGTTTTCGTGCAAAGTTTTACCGCTCTCCACAATATCCACAATAACCTCGGACAATCCCACCAAAGGTCCTAACTCTACCGAGCCGTTCAGCTTAATAATATCCACCGTCTGCCCCTTTACCTTGTGGAAATATTCCTGTGCGATATGCGGATATTTGCTCGCAACACGCATAATATTACGCCCTTTCAGGCTCTCCCTCGCTGCAGCGGGACCGGCGACAGCCATCTTGCATTCGCCAAAGCCGAGATCCAGCACCTCATACAGATTCTTGCCGCTCTCCAACAGCGTGTCCTTGCCCACAATACCGATATCCGCCGCCCCGTATTCCACATAAGTGGGAACATCGGAAGCTTTCACCAAGATAAACTTCATCTTGTTTTTTTCGTCCGTAAAGACAAGCTTGCGCGTTTTTGACTTCATTTCCGCACAGTCATAACCCAATTTTTCAAAAATTTCAATCGACAATTCCGCTAAACGCCCTTTTGCCAGCGCAACCGTCACATACTCGGAGGAACGTGCCGTCTCCGTCTCATAAGTCTCGCCGCTGACTGCCGCCATCACGCGTTCTACCCCGATAGCAACCCCTGTCGCAGGCAGAGAACGTCCAAACTTCGCCGTCAGATTGTCGTACCGCCCGCCCGCGCAAATCGGAAAGGCGATGCCATAGGTGAATCCCTTTAAAATCATGCCTGTATAATAGTCCAAATTCGGCACCATGCTCAAATCAATGGAGACATATTCCTCCAGTCCCCGCTCCCGCAGCAGTCCGTATATCTCAATCAGATTGCGCAAAGCCGATTTGGCATGTTCCCCAATGACAGGATTATCCAACAATTGCTCCGCAATAGAGATATCGCCGAACATGGTCGGTAAGCTGAGAAACAACTCTTTCATCTCGGCACTCAGACCAAATTCATCAATTGCTCCCTCCATACCAATAAAATCCTTGCTGTCAATCAGCCCGCGCAAAGCGTCCGCCCTCTCCTGCGAAAGCTGTGCCTGCTCCGTCAAGCCCTTAAAAAATTCCGCCTGACCCAAATCAATCTGGAATTCCTTTACACCTGCGTTCTTTAAGGTCCCAACCGCAACTTCGATGATTTCCGCATCCGCCGCCGCGCTCGCCTCGCCGATATATTCCACACCGACTTGCGTAAATTCTCTCTGCCTACTGCGGCTGAACGTCTCATCATTGCGGAACGCGCTGCCGCTGTAAGAAAGTTTAATCGGCAGCGGGTCGTTGTGACATTTTGTCGCAACCAGCCGCGCAATCGAGGTGGTAATATCCGGCCTCAGCGCTAACATACGCCCGTTGTTATCAAAAAATTTAAACATATTTTCCGCCGCGGTTGTTGCCGCCGCGTCATAGACGTCGTAGTATTCAAACGTGGGAGTCTGCACTCTCTGATATCCGCGCGCGCGGAACACCTTGCGGGCAGCGTCCTCTATCTGCGCTTTTAAATCACATTCCCCGCACAGCAAATCCGCCATACCCGACGGAATATGTGTAATTTTCTCCTGCACTGTCATCACATCCAATTTTCAAACTGTGTTCTCTCAAAATAATACCTTTAATATTTTACCACCAACTCCGCCCCGTGTCAATGTTTTCCTTATGTGCATTTTTCTTTTGTGCATAAGACTGCAGCGGTTTATTAAAAAGTCTGCAATCTGATATCCTCTTTCGGTTTGACAATGTTTGCCCTTCATGCTATAATTTTCGCATAATAATTGGCTCATTTTAAAATCTATAATAAATTTAATGAGGAGAAAGCACGTATGAAAATCATTCAAAAAATTTTATTGACGATTGCGGCGGCACTGCTACTTTGCGGGCTATCCGTTATATCCGCTTATGCGGCAACCGAGGAAATATACACATATTCTGTCACCGGCGGGGAAGCAACAATCACAAGTGTAGATACTTCTGTTTCAGGTGCTGTTACTATCCCGTCAACCCTTGGCGGTTATCCTGTGACGAGTATAGGCGAGAGGGCGTTTAAAGATTGTAGTGGCTTGATAAGCATCACTATACCGGATAGCATAACAAGCATTGGAGGTTATGCGTTTGAAGGTTGCAGCAGTCTGACCAATTTATACATCACGGATTTAAAAGCGTGGTTGAATGTTTCATTTACAAATTCTGCTTCTAACCCCTTTGCTGGAAATGACAATCCTCACAATCTATTTGTCAATGGCACAATAATTGAAGGGGATATTATTGTGCCAGATGGGACAACTCAAATTCCAAGTTATGCATTTTTTAACTGTAAAAATATTACAAGTATTGCCCTCCCGAATAGTGTGACCAATATAAGTGACTATGCATTTCGTAATTGCAGCGGATTAATTAATGTTACTATGTCAAATAGTACAACAAGTATTGGTAGGTTCGCATTCCTCAACTGTGAAGAATTGACAAGTGTTGCTATATCCAACGGTGTGAGAAGTATCGGAGAGTATGCGTTTGCTCGTTGCATTAAACTGACAAATGTTATCATACCAGATAGTGTAACAATAGTGGAGGGCAGTGCGTTTCGTTATTGTCATAATTTGACGAGTGTAACGATACCTAGTAGCATTACGTCGCTTGGCAACAGGGTGTTTGATAGTTGCTCTAATTTAACAAGTGTTATTATACCAGATGGATTTACAAATGTTGGAGTAGAGATGTTTAGTAATTGTAGTAAACTGACCCAAATTGAAATTCCCGCAAGTGTCACAGCAATATTATCGGGTGCGTTTTATAATACAGATATTACAGATGTGTACTACCGCGGAACAGAAAGCCAGTGGAACACAATCGCGATAGCGAGCAATAATGACATTTTGGATAGGGCGACCATACATTTTGAAACAGCAATGCCGGAGGAACTGGAACCAACACCTGTACTGCCATATAAAGTCACGGTGCTTAATCTGTTGGGCGCGGGCGGAACTGCAATCACCGCACCGACGGAAAACGGTGGATTTATTGCGGAGGTGCGTATTGCCGAGGTCAAACCGAGAGCGGGCGAGGATTATTTTATTCTTGCGGCATTCGCCGGAAACGGAGAACTTTTGGGCGTTAATTACGCAAGCATGGATATACCGACAGGCAGTCAAATCTCGTTTGGCATGACTTTCCCCGATTACGGCAAGCCAATCAAGAAAATAAAAGCGTTTGTTTGGGATAATCTTAACGGAATGACGCCATTGTCTAATTCCGTAGAACGATAGAACCTTTTAATATTTCACAAAAAACTTCAATTGACAACCTAAAAACCCTGTAAGCAATCTGCTTACAGGGTTTTTAGGTTCGGTATGTCTTATTATCCCGCTTCCGTTATCTCCTTAGCTCTTTCGAGAGCTTCGTCAATATTGGCGCAGAAATTACATTCCCCGATTTGCTCATAGATATGCGATTTCTTAAAAACCTTCATCGGCTGTTCGTTCATATGAGACATGATAAGCGTAATCCGCTTTCTTTTACACGAACGCAGTATAGTTTCAATACTATGTATTGCCGTCGCATCAACAGCCGGAACTGTTCTCATGCGTATTATCACAGCACCGTTTGTCTTTGCCGTTTGAATAACACGCGCCAGCTTATCCGCTGCGCCGAAAAACATCGGTCCTGTAATTTCATATACAAGAGTGTTTTTCGGAACCTCTTTACGATGGATACTGTCGGGGTCGTTCTCATCAATACCGTACTTCCACCCATGAACATTTGTGACGTCTGCCATTCTTTTCATGAAAAGAATGGACGCAAGCACAAATCCTACAAAGATAGCTACAACCAAATCAAATACAACCGTAAGGACAAATGTTGTGATAAGAACGACAACGTCACTTTTTGGAGCGGATTTTGTAAGCGTAACAAACTGTCTCCATTCGCTCATGTTATAAGCAACAACAAAAAGTATTGCCGCTATCGCGGGCATCGGAATCAAAGCAGCATACGGCATCAGCAGCACCAATACAATCAAAAGGACTATCGCGTGTACCATCCCCGCAATCGGTGTTCTTCCACCGTTTTTAATATTGGCCGCCGTTCTCGCAATCGCGCCCGTCGCAGGAATGCCGCCAAATAACGCGGAACAGATATTACCCGCGCCTTGCGCAATAAGTTCTGTATTGGAATTATGCGTTTTTCCAATCATACCATCTGCCACAACACAGGAAAGCAAGGATTCAATAGCTGCAAGCACCGCGATTGTAAAAGCATTAGGCAAGACCGCTCTTACCATTGAAAACGAAAAATCAGGCAAATGCGGCATTGGGGGCGCCGAAGAAATAGTATAAAGGTCACCGATTGTATTTACATTCAACCCGAAAAACTTTACCACAAGCGCGCACACTATCACAGCTACAAGCGAAGGCGGAATACGCTTGGAGATTTTCGGCATGATAATCAGTATAGCAAGCGCAAGCACTCCGATTGCGACCGCCTGAATATTTATTGTATGTAAACATCTTCCTATTTCCATCACCTTATCAAATGTTTCAAGCGGTGAATTTTCAAATGTCAGTCCTAAAAAATCCTTTATCTGACCAACAACAATCGTAATAGCTATCCCGGCAGTAAATCCCGTCGTTATGGTATACGGTATATAGCGTATCAGACTGCCGAGTTTAAGAAAGCCCATGACAATCAATATTACACCTGCCATAATCGTTGCCAAAACCAGCCCTTCAAATCCATGCGACGCGACTATACCTCCCACTATAGATGCAAATGCAGCCGTAGGCCCCGCAATCTGCACACTGCTGCCGCCAAGAAATGAGATGACAAAGCCGGCTATAATAGCAGTATATATCCCGCGTTCCGGTCCTACGCCCGACGCTATAGCCAAAGCTATTGACAGCGGCAGGGCAATAATAGCAACTATAATACCCGATATAATATCTTTGACAAGCTGTTCTTTGGAATAATTTTTAATTGATGAAAACAGCTTTGGCTGAAATATTTCTTTCATAGACATGTTCTTTCCCCCAAAATCACTCTTTTTTCTTTATAACACTGTGTTCATAAAAAGTCGCCGCAAGCGATGTAACACTTGCGGCGACGTGGCTCCCCCTGTTGGACTCGAACCAACGACCCTGCGGTTAACAGCCGCATGCTCTACCAACTGAGCTAAGGAGGAATATTTCATGTACATATAATATTATATGCAATTTTTTGAAAAAGTCAATACGATTTTTAAAATTTTTTTAAATTTTATTATAAAAAATTTTTACAAAAACAGTTGACAACTTTTTAAAAATATGCTATTATATTTAAGCAGTATTTTGAATGATGTTTCAAACACTGTTATATATGCGGGAGTGGCTCAGTGGTAGAGCGTCACCTTGCCAAGGTGAACGTCGCGAGTTCGAATCTCGTCTTCCGCTCCATAAAATCGGAACAAGTTTTACTTGTTCCGATTTTTTTATAAAAAACTATTGACAACTGAACAGGGATATGGTAGAATATCTTCTGTTGCGAGTTTAACCTCAATAAATTTTGTCATCAGAATAAAAGATGCATATTCTTACATCATACTTCATAAGATGTAATATACAACTAAATTCGGCGCCATAGCCAAGTGGTAAGGCAGAGCTCTGCAAAAGCTTTATTCCCCAGTTCAAATCTGGGTGGCGCCTCCATAACGGAACAAAGTTCGCTTTGTTCCGTTTTTATATTCGCGAAGGAAAGTTAGTGTACGAATATTATATCGGAAGCGATTATATCGACCCATATACATATAATCTCCGATTTGAAAACGGAGTCGTCATAAATAGCATAATTGTACAACATTAAAATTATTGCAACCCCACTCTATCACAGCATACACAAAAAGAACTAACCGATTACAAAAATCAGTTAGCTCTTTTTTTATGAATAATTCAAATGTTGCCAAAGTGTTGCCATTTTTAGTATCACGTCTTCAAAAATAGCTTACTTATGCGGTTTATATTGCTTAAATCGTTATTCCCACTCGGCAAAGTTTTCTTAACACTAAACATATTAGTTTAGTGTTTCGTGGATTTTAGCGTATATTTTATACCTAATATCCATATTATTTTGCTCTATTCAGTTTTTTAGTATCAAAATAGTATCACATAAAATCAATACATAATATAACCTTTTGACATTATCTATAATACCATATATTCTATAAAATTGCAAGGCTTAGTAGTTGTTGTTTTATGAGGGATATTCTATATGACTTACCCAGACTATTTTTATTTCAATAACGAATGTATCACTTTAACAATGGTCAATCCGTAATCAACAAAGAAATTCTTTTGTTCTTCCGAATAGGAACTTCTTTCTATTATTGCTTCATCTGTAGCATGCCTAAAACAATGCATTTTCTTTCTATAACTTGTCACTATATCGTTAGAAATATAATCAAAACAAATCTTAGGATAATCAGGCGTGATAAACCTCCCATTCTTCTTTAATAAGTTTTCTATCAAGTTTGCTATCTCTGCAAGTTTTTCATCTGTGCTCATATTATTGAAAGATGCTTGTCGATTTGATATTTCAACAAACTTTTGATTTATCAAACTATCTATATCTATATGGCTAGATTTCTGTTCAAAGACAAAATTTGCAATAAACTTTCTTCTAACTGCATATCGAACGGTTCCATTATCATCATCTCCCTGAGCAATAATTCTATTTCTTATTTCTCCATAAGTAAAATTATTAGGGTCTACAGGGGGTCTCGCTAGCACTCTAGGAAATTCTTTTATTTCATATCCCATTTTATATAAATAATATGTTATAAGATAAAACCAACATTTATTTTCACTATCAGAAAAACTCACCTCTGGCTGACATAATTCTCTGAATTTTGTTATTGCCTCCTCTGCATCATACACTTCAAATTCATAATTATCTACTTCCTCATATCCATTAAAAATATTGTATATCCTATTAACATTCTTAATTGAATCATGAAAACGATAATGATATTCTGTTTCTTGTATATTTTGAAAATAAAATTCTTTTAAATCCATCTTATCACTCCAAATCTTTCAAGTAATTCGATTTTTATGTAAAATCAACATTATACTTATTCCCTTGAAAGAATAAAATCCCGTCTGTTAACGTTATACGCAGTATACAAGTATTTTTATCATTTTCGTCTGTATGACCGTTAGAATACCACTCTGCAAAAGCTTGTCTTAACTTATGGGCTATTTCCTCATTTTCCTTTTTTAGAATATGACCTAAATTTTCTCCAACGCCATGTGCCGAAAACCATTCACCGCATACTGCAACAACAGGATTTTTCTTTATCTGCTTCATTTTATGAGAAAGCGCATAGGTTATAACATAGAAAGAGCCATCTTCATAGTAACCGTTTACTATTCGTACACTCGGTATGCCATTATCAACTGTTGCAACGGATAACAGTGTATCATGTCCAAAACGCTCATCCATAATATCTGATATTTTCTTTGTCAATTTCATATTTTATATTCCTTTCAACTAATATTCGTTATTATCTTGTCTATTTTATAAGTACAATCCTTTATTCTATCGCTTGAACTTCTCCACGAGTCCGACAAAGGAAAATGCAGATTATCTTTAGCCTGCACTCCTAAATCCCACTTACCGTTTTCATCTTTGTTATCCTCTAACCAATCTACTACAAAACCGAGTTTTTTCTTTGCTGATTTATATCCTGACAAAATCTCAATAGCTTCTAAGTATCGGCTTGCTTCTTTAGATTTAAAAACTTTTGGTAGTTCCGTTATCGGTTTATCATATATATAATAAATACCATTCGTCTTTGATATTACATAATCCAACATAGAGCTTTCTATATCAGGAGATAAAACTCCTTTTAGCAAATTAAGATGATAAAAGTCAGCAAAATCTCGTTCTCTGCTACCCTTAGGTTTTGAATTGAATTCAGATATATATGCTTCTGTATATGCAACAGCATTATAAGTTCCGCTTTCAAATGCCTTGCTGATAACATTAGCCCATTGTTTTGCAAAACGTAATGTCATCTCATTATCAGGCTCAAATATTCTCACCCATGTTGATAACATAAGTTTTGTAAAAAGCTGCCAATCATGCGATTTTTCTGAATAATCATCTATCTTTCGTTCACCACGCAAACACGCAGTTATACAATCAATCGTTTTACAAATAGGCGCGTCTTTAATGTTAAAGCCTAAAATTTTCAGTCTATGCAATGCTTGTTCAGTAGTCAACGGATAGCGTTTATTGGGAGGGCATAGCGAATGAAACATATTCCCCCATGTTCCATCAGAATTTTGTAACGATATAATTTCTGTTGCCCATTTTCCTGTTTTGTAGTCAGACATATTGTAGACTCCTTAAATCTTTTTATATAGGCTAAATAGAAATTCATATCCACTGGATAAATGCTGTTTTATCTTTTCTGTTATAGCCTGCTTGTTCATAAAAGTTCAATGTACTTTCTTCTTTTGAACTGGTAAGTAACATTATCTTGTAACAGTTTTTATTTATAGCAATATTTTTTGCGTAATCAAGGCAAGCTGTAGCAAATCCTCTTTTTCGGTATCCCTTATCGGTAATTACATTTTCTATTAAGGCATACGGCTGTTGATTATGAGTAAGATTTGATATCACTATACAGGTACATGAAGATACTATTTTTTCATTTTCTTCTGCAACTATAATATGATAATCTTCATTCTTTAAGATTCTGTCCCATAATTCTACAACACATCTATTCTTTTCCGGCAGTGGATTATTTTGAAGCTGCATATACAACCGCATAAGTTCATCATAATCTTTATGGATTATTTCTCTAATCATAATAATATCCCTTTCTCAATCCACTTTTAATTATTTTATATAATATCATAAAATCTGACAAAAATCAATTCGCACATATAACAAACTTTATCCTAAATACATATCAATACACACAAAAAGTGGACGTTTAGGACTTGATTTTGAAGAACCTCTGCATCAGTATATTACATTGCTCAATTTTGACTTTGAACATATAGCTTTTATGCGGTTTCCTGTGTCCTAAACGCCCACTTTACATAAGGATTTATGGTGTTTCTCGATTATATACAATCGTTGAATATACGATTTCCTCTGCCTGCGCTTTTATATTATTCATCATACCAACCCATTTCATTTGGTCGGTGGCTTTTAACTGCTCCGTAACCCCTTGCTTGACTGCAAGCTCTGCAATCAGCCTGTCGACCTCATTTTTAGCTTTTATATCAATCTTTTCAAGATATTCAAGCAGAGTTCCGTTTGCAATCATCAGAGAATAAAAAGCCTTATGATGCTCTTTAATAAATTTCTTATGCAAGCTACCATATTTTCCGATATTGTATCGTTTCTGCGGAACAGTTAAATTCGGGATATAATAATCTCCAACTTTAACATATTCAATTCCATTTTCAATAAATCTTTCTTTCATAATCGTATCCTCCTAAAATTTAATATATTTCCCTAACTACCCACACAGGAATGTGGCACATTCCTGTACGAGTAATTATGGAATAGTCTGTTTATCTTGATATATCAGACCGTTTCTTTTGCTTGCTTTTATTTATGGTTTTTAGTATTTCTTTAATCTTGTCTATGCCGAGAAAATCTTTGATTTTATCAAAATTTCTAATCTCAACCTTTAATCGACTATTCTCTAAATTCAAATCCCAAACTCTTGATTTTAATTTTTGGTTTTCATCAGTGAGTCTTGAGATTTTTTCTGCCGACTGTTGTTCCAATTTTTCTGCCCGATAACATCTTCGGGCGAGATTTTTAACAAGCTTAATCAGTTTATTTATAAATGGCTCTACATACTTTGTCTTATATGTTTTAGCTGACATAAGTGGTGGTGGCTCTGCAATTTTAAAATCTTTATTATCATTCAGCTTTTGAGCCGTTACCATTGCATATTGCTCTGCATTTGTATAAGCAGATATTTTATGCTCTAAATCTTCTTTTTGCTCGGTTAAGGCTTCAACTTCTTTAATCAGTTTATCACGCTTGAACTCACTGACGGATTTATGCTTTTCGTGCGTTCCTTTTTTATCCCAATCAATACCGTATTCAAGCATAATTTCTGACAGCTTTTCCTTTTCGGAATAAACCCATCTGTTCCACTCCGTATCGCTTCTACCCTTACCGACAAAGCCTTGTGCTTCAAGAGCCTTTTTCAGTGAAACTCTCGTTTCAAGACCTCTCTTACTACCGGTTGTGAATGGAACAAAATCTATATGTAAATGCGGTGTCGCTTCGTCCATATGCAGATGAGCCGAGAATACATACAAATTCGGATTACGTTCTTGAAATGTTTTCATATACTTATCAAGAATAGTCTTTGCAAGCTGACCGTTTTCTGATGTTGCGTGCATATCCTCCATATTGCCAATCTGGAGGATAATCTCGTGGAACAGTTTTTCCTGTTTGCCTGTACGGATTTTTTCATAGTAATCATCAATCATTCTATCCTTGCGTGTTTGTCTTGCATTGAATTTTACAAGAGCTTCATTGAATAGTTTGTGATAAACATCTTTTATATTTTCATTACAGTATGTAATATTATTTTGTGTACGCTTTGCGTCAACATTTTCTGCTGTGAAATCTCTGTTATTATGTCTGACAGAACCTTTCCCGACCATTACACTTATAGTTTTTCTCAATAAACATCACCTCTCTTTTTCTATTTGGGTACTCCTTGTGAGCGATAGCGAACATCTACGGTTTTGTTACTTTTGTCAAAAGTAACGCAAAAGCACTTTTGTCAGCAGATCCAACAAAAATGCCGACAGTCTGCGACTGTTTGCGCTCTTGCAGAGAGCATATCGGCTGCCGCCGATGTGTTCCGCCTGTGGCTACACACACGCAAGCGGAAAATAATATTTTCGCTTGCTTTTATGGTAAATATGAGGCAAAGCTACCGCAATGCCTCATATTACCAATCGGCAATCCGTCATTTCATTCCGTAATTGCCTTAACAGGAATGTGCCACATTCCTGTCATATCTCTTATGAAAAATCTACCAACGGAAATCCGTAGGAACACCTTTTTCATCGAGATATTTTTTGCGTGCTTCCTCACGCTCCTGTTCTGTTGGAGCAGTTTTGTATGAGGTATAATGCTCACGCATTACCATTAAATTTAATTTCTTTTCAAGCTCTCGCTTAATATCTGTTTCGTATTCGTATAAATCGAAACAATGATATTTCACCAAAGCTAAAAATAAATCCATAGGTATCTGTACTTTTTTCATATCTTATCCTTTCAAGGTGGTAAGATGCCCTATTATTAAGATAGGGGCATCTTGCCATCTTCCTTTACAATTCCCAACACCATTGACTGCCGACTTTAACTGCTTGAATATCCAAAGCCTTTTTTGCATTTCTTAAAGTTTTGTTGGATATACCTTGTTCATCAGCAAATTTAGCAATCTTTGTCTGCGGCATTTTACCGTCCGCAAGCAGATTTTCAAGAAAATCCATTGCCGTTTTTTGCTTCGTTCCTTTTGCTGTTCCCGAAAGCAAATCATCAGCATTTATATCGTATTCGCCAATCCATTCAAATCCGCTATCTTCGCTTAACCTAAATGCAATAGATTTTGCTTCGGGAGCGAGAGAGTTTTTCACTTGACATATTACTCTGACGTCTGGCTCGTCCTTAATTCTACCAACTATCAGAACGCTTCTTGCTGCTGCTTGAAAATCAATAGAGCCTAACCCTCTGTATGCTGATTTTCCCATACTGCATTTATTCATATGACCTATTAAAACAATCGCACAGCGATATTTTTCCGCAAGCTCCGCTATATGCTTCATAACAGGACGGATTTCATTCGCTCTGTGCATATCCACATCAGCGCCTAAAAAGCCTTGTATCGGGTCTAATACTACAAGTCTTGCACCTGTTTCAGATATAGCCTTTTCAAGCCGTATGTCAAGCATTGTCAGCGGTGTATCCTTATCGTCAATTACAAGCACCTTTGAACAATCAGCATTAGCGGCTACAAGACGAGGTTTTATTGTATCGCCCAAGCCGTCCTCCGCAGTTTGGTATATAACACTGACAGGCGGTTTTGCTTCCTCGTCAATAATACTTTCACCTTTGGTAAGTCTTGCGATAATCTGTAAAACAAGCGTTGTTTTACCCTCGCCGGGGTCGCCTTGAATAATCGTTATTTTACCGTATGGGATAAAGGGATATAACAGCCATTCCACGCTTTCGCATTTAACATCTTGCATATTTATCAACTTTAACTCGTTAGTCAAAATTTTCACCTCATTTCTATTGAAAAGTTTGTAGAAATGTGGTAAAATAAGTCCGTATAAGGGGAATGTTTTACCACATTTCCAAGTCCTTTTGTATTTGCCGATACATTAGGACTTTTATTTTTCTTCCAAACCGTTGTATGTTTCTGCTACAAGGTTAAGAGTGTCTAAAAAATCATCTGTTATATCAGAGCATTTTTCTATGCGCCGAAGCTCTGCTAAAATTGCCGACATCTGATTTCTTAAAGCCTTGAATACTCTTGTATTACCTTGTACGATTATATCTCTTTCGGATAACCGTTTTACGATATAATCTTGCTTCGTAAGCCCCGATAATTTGACACGCATATTCAAATCTTCGCTTTCTTCGGGAGATACACGAAAAGCAACAGTAACATTGCGCCATCTGCCGCGCTTATCCAATGTTTTCAGCATTTAATTCACCCCTTTCGTTATCAAGTTTATCCGCCATTTCAATTTGCTTCGAGGGGAACAGGTGAGCATATCTATATGTAATATCAATGCTTTCGTGTCCTACTCGGTCAGCGATTGCAACCGCTGAAAAGCCTAAGTCAATCAAGTGTGATATATGACTATGCCTTAATGCGTGAATTTTGATACGCTTAACTCCTGCTTCTTTTGCACCCCTACGCATTTCGTGGTGTAGATAGCTTTTAGTTACAGTAAACATTCTGTCGGTAGGCTTGATACCGTAAAGCATTTTGATATATTCCTTGATTTCCTCACATAAAAATTTCGGCATTTTAATTGTACGCTTGCTTTTCTTTGTTTTCGGGTCTGTAATAATATCCCTTTTTCCTATACGCTGATAGGACTTGTTAATACGCAAGGTACTATTTTTCAAGTCAAAATCTTCGGGAGTGAGAGCAAGCAACTCACCAACTCGAATACCGCACCAATAAAGCACCTCAAACGCATAGAACGATAACGGCTTATCCATCATTACATCAGAGAATTTTGTATATTCCTCTTTTGTCCAAAACTCTACCTCTGCACCGTCTTTATCGCCCATATTTCCCGCTTTCGCAGCGGGATTGCTTTTCAAATCATAATACTTGATTGCGTGGTTAAAAATCGCACTAAGCTGATTATGTATTGTTTTTAGATATGTAGGCGAATACGGCTTGCCTTTTTTATTACGATAAGCCATAATTTCATTTTGCCATTTAATAACATCTTTCGCTGTTATAGCGTTCATTTTCTTGTCCTTGAAAAAGGGGAGTATCTTTTTGTAAATGATATTTTCCTTTGTAATAAAGGTATTTTCTCTTAATCGCTGCTTTAAGTCAGCAACATAGATTTCAACAAAAGTTTCAAATTTCATATCAAAATCCGCTTTTGCTTGCCTTAAATACTCCCGTTCCCATTCAAGAGCGTCCTTTTTCGTATCAAAACCTCGCTTCATCTTCTTTTCACGCACACCATTATAGTTTTCGCAATAGAACGAAGCATACCATTTTCCTCTTTTCTTATCCTTGTAAGCTGGCATTATATGTCCCTCCTTATGATTTCTTATATATTTTTTCGTAGAAATACTCACGATTTAATCTTCCGTGCATTGTCAAATATCCCTGAGCTTCCTGTTCCTCATTCAGCTTTTTAATTAGTTTATAAGCGTAGGCTTGAGAAACTTCAAGGACTTTTGCAACTTCGTCTGCTCTCATAAATAATGTCTTTTCCATTGAAAAACCTCCTTAAAGTTAAAATATATAATATTGCCGTTCTACCTGTAACAGCTTCCTGCCGTGAAACCCTGTTCGGCTCTGCGGTGTATTTATCAATCTCGGCTCGCTCGCTTTGGAAAGCAAAGGTCTTGGCAATACTTGCTGATTGAATAACACTGTTACAGACGGTCATTCAGTTTTTACTAAACATTTTGATTTAGTAATCATATTATACAAAAATGTTTAGTGCTTGTCAAGAGGTTTTCAAAAAAATATTAAACTTTTTAATTTAGTATTGATTTTGATGTTGAATTATGTTATACTATGTATAAATTATTAGAACAAGAGGTGTTATTATGGCTATCGGTAACAGAATAAAGCTGTTTCGTAATATGCGAAACCTAACACAAAAGGAATTGGGAGCAAAGGTCGGTTTTCCGTTTAATGCTACCGATGTGCGTATTGCACAGTATGAATCGGAAAAGCGAATACCAAAGGACGATATGGTAAACAAGCTCGCTTCAACCCTTGATGTATCTCCTGCGGCAATTAAAGTACCCGATATTGATACAGATATCGGGCTTATGCACACCCTGTTTACTCTTGAAGATACACGACCTTTTAGAATAAGTAAAATTGATGGCACAATCTGTATCAGTTTGGACAAGCACGACCGTTCTTATATTTCAATGCTTGATATGCTGTCGCTTTGGTACGATGAATACGAAAAGCTCCAGAATGGTGAAATCACCAAAGAAGAATATGACCAATGGCGATATACTTATCCTAAAATGGAGGTTGAGCGTTTCAAACAGGATATTGACAAGCTACGAAAAGCGAAAAAGCAGCAATCTGAATAAACGAAAAAATACCACTGAAAACTTTACCGTTTTCAGTGGTATTTTCATATAGTCAGTATTATCGGCTTATAATACAAATAGTATCATTTTAGTATCACAAGCTGTTTTTAACCCTCAAAAAGTCAGTATTTATGCGACTTTCAAGGTTTTATGACATCATTCCCACTCGATTGTAGCGGGCGGTTTGGAGGTGATGTCATAGACAATTCGGTTTACATGCTTTACTTCGTTAACAATGCGCGCAGATACCTTGCCCAAAATATCATAAGGAATCTGAGCCCATTCGCCGGTCATAAAATCAGTGGTAGTCACCGCGCGAAGGGCAACGGTATAATCATAAGTGCGTTCGTCGCCCATTACGCCTACGCTGCGCATATTGGTCAGCACAGCAAAATACTGGTTGATGTCACGGTCTAATTTTGCATTTGCAATTTCCTCACGGAAGATTGCGTCAGCGTCTTTCAAAATTTCCAATCTATCTTTTGTGATGTCGCCAATGCACCGAATGGCAAGTCCCGGTCCAGGGAACGGCTGACGCCACACCAAATACTCCGGAATTTCAAGTTCCAAGCCAAGCTGTCGTACTTCATCTTTAAACAAATTGCGCAGCGGCTCGATAATCTCCTTAAAATCAACATGGTCAGGCAGACCACCCACATTATGGTGACTTTTAATCACAGAGGCATCTCCCGCGCCGCTTTCGATAACATCCGGATAAATCGTACCCTGAACCAAAAAGTCTACTGCGCCGATTTCCTTTGCCGCTTCCTCAAAAACGCGGATAAACTCCTCGCCAATGATTTTTCGTTTCTGTTCGGGGTCACTGATTCCGCTTAATTTACTCAAAAAGCGTTCTTCCGCGTTCACGCGAATCATATTGATATCAAACTGCTGTTTGAAGATAGATTCGACTTCATCCCCCTCATTTTTGCGCAAAAGACCATGATCAACAAAAATACAGGTAAGCTGTTTGCCGACCGCTTTGCTGAGAAGAATCGCAGCAACACTGCTGTCTACACCGCCTGACAAAGCGCAAAGCACCTTTTTGTCTCCAATTTTTTCCTTGGCATAAGCAATGTACTTTTTAGCGTAATCCGCCATTGTCCAGTCGCCGGCACAGCCGCAGATTTTATATAAAAAATTCTTTATCATCTGCTTGCCGAATGGCGTATGGTTAACCTCCGGATGAAACTGTACTCCGTAAAAACGCTTGCCCTCGTTGCAGTATGCGGCAATCGGGCAATTTGCTGTGTACGCAATTATCTCAAAGCCCTCCGGCAACTTTTCGATCTTGTCCGTATGGCTCATCAGGCAGGTATTTTCTTTTTCAATTCCTTCAAACAAAACATTTTCGGATAAAGTAATCGGCAATTGTCCGTACTCACGGGTATCGGCGCTTTGCACATGTCCGCCCAACATCAGGCTCATCAGCTGAGCGCCGTAACAAATACCCAAAATCGGAATTCCAAGTTCAAATATCCCCTCTGCTACTTTAGGGGCTTTTTCATCATAGACGCTGTTCGGGCCGCCGGTAAAGATAATGCCTTTAGGCTGCATTGCCTTAACACGCTCCAAATCAGCGCTGTAAGGAATAACCTCACAATAAACGTTCATCTCTCTCACGCGGCGCGCAATCAACTGATTGTACTGCCCGCCAAAATCTATTACAACAACAGTCTCGCTTGGCATAACTTCCTCCTAATTTTTGTTATTATCTTCTTCCGGCACATAAATAGGATATTCGCCCGTGAAGCACGCCTCGCAGAAACCACCGCCGGCATTTTCTACAATTTTGCGCATTGCGGGAATGGATAAATACGCCAAAGAATCCGCACCGATAAATTCTCTCACACCTTCTAAATCCATTTTGCAGGCAATCAACCGCTCCCTGGAATCAATATCCGTTCCAAAATAGCAAGGGTTCAGAAAAGGCGGAGAGGAAATCCGCACATGCACCTCTTTTGCGCCAGCATCGCGAAGAAGTTTGACAATTCTGCCACAAGTAGTACCGCGAACAATAGAATCGTCAATCATTACAACACGCTTGCCTTCAATAGAATTACGCATGGCGTTTAGTTTAATACGCAATGCAGCCTCGCGTTCCGCCTGAGTAGGCTGAATAAAAGTACGCCCGATGTAACGGTTCTTGATAAAACCAACGCCGTACGGAATACCGGATTCCTGCGAATAACCGAGCGCGGCATCCAGACCGGAATCCGGAACACCGATAACCACGTCTGCCTCCACTCCGCTTTCGCGCGCCAGATACTTGCCGGCGTTAAGCCGCGCCTGATGCACGCTAAAGCCCTCAATTTTGCTGTCAGGACGCGCAAAATAAATATATTCAAAGATACAAAGAGCACGCTTTTGACCACACATTTCCGTGTAGGAATGTAAGCCTTCCTTATCTACTACGACAACCTCACCGGGTTCTACCTCGCGAACATACGCAGCGCCGATAGAATCCAGCGCGCAGGTTTCGGACGCAAACACATAGGAATTCTTAATTTTACCGATACACATTGGCTTAAACCCTTGCGGATCGCGAACGGCAATCAAACGTTTCGGTGTCAAAATCACAATCGAATACGCGCCTTTAATCTCTTTCATTACTTGCAGCATCGCTTCAGCTGTTGATTCGGTATTGATACGTTCTTTCGCCATCAAATGAGCAACGATTTCGCTGTCATTAGTAGACTGAAAAATCGCGCCTTGCGCCTGCAATTCATCCCGCATAGCTTCAACATTCACTAAATTGCCGTTGTGCGCCAGCGCAAAAGAACCTTTTAGATATCTGGAAACCAAGGGCTGTGCACTTTCACGGCTGCTTGCCCCCGTTGTTCCGTAGCGGACATGACCGACAGCGGCTTGTCCGCTCAGTTCGTTCAGCACAAAGTCATTGAAAACCTCCTGCACAAGTCCCATGTCCTTGTATTGCAACATTTTAATATTGCCGTCCTCGTCTACATTATTGACAGCAATACCGCAGCTTTCCTGTCCGCGGTGCTGGAGCGCGTAAAGCGCGTAATAGGTCAGACGGGATACATCTAAATCGTCATCGTTGCTGAAAATTCCAAATACGCCGCATTCCTCATGCAAATTGTCTGAACCGTAAATTTTTTGATACAAAGAAAGTCCCCCTCACATATTAAATAAACTGCACCGATGCTTAAATATCCTCGCCCATCAAGCGTCTCATAATCTCGTGGTAAGCATTTTCCACGCCGCCCATATCACGGCGGAATCTATCCTTGTCCAGTTTCTCATGCGTCTGCACATCCCAAAAACGGCAGGTATCGGGAGAAATCTCGTCCGCTAAAACAATTGTTCCATCCGAAGTTTTACCGAATTCAAGTTTGAAGTCTACCAATTCGATGCCAAGTCCCAGCAAGTACTTAGACAATACTTCATTCACCTTGAAAGAATACTTTGCAATCAAGTCAATTTCCTCTCTGGTCGCAAGTCCGAGCGCCAGCACATGATATTCGTTAATCAGCGGGTCGCCAAGCGAATCATCTTTATAACTGAACTCCAGCGTAGGACACTTCAACGCAGTTCCCTCCTCCACACCGTAACGTTTGGAAAAAGAGCCTGCCGCAATATTTCTGATAATCACTTCCAAAGGAACAATAGTCACCTTTTTAACCACAGTTTCTCTATCCGAAATTTCCTCCACAAAATGAGTAGGAATTCCTTCTTTCTCCAAAAGCTGCATCAAAAAGTTTGTCACGCGATTGTTAATGATTCCTTTTGACGCTATTGTGCCTTTTTTCTCCCCGTTGAACGCAGTTGCGTCATCCTTATAATCTACCATCAACAGCTCAGGGTCAGAAGTTTTATAAACTTTTTTCGCCTTGCCTTCATACAATTGTTCCAGCTTTTGCATCATGTAATCCTCCAATAAAAAATGATTTTCTACACTATCTTATATTTTATCTTATCTATTCACAAATTTCAAGAAAAATTTTGCGAAAACCCTACAAAAATATCTACCTGTATATCTCCGTATTTGGGAGATAATACAAAGTAAAAAACAACCGCGCCGTCTGACCGACAGACACGGTTGTTTTTCATTATTCCACTGTTACAGATTTTGCGAGATTTCTCGGCTTATCAATATCCAAACCTTTCAGAGACGCAACATAATAAGAGAATAACTGCAAAGGCACTACCACCTCGGACGGCATGACGATATCATGGCTGTCCGGTACATAAATCACGCAATCCGCCTCTTGCGCAATCGCGGTATGCCCCTCTTTGGCAATAGCGATAACAACCGCGCCGCGCGCTTTTACCTCTTTAATATTACTCAGCATTTTATCAAAGAGAGAATCCACAGTACAAAGCGCGACAACTAATGTTCCCTCTTCAATTAAGGCAATTGTGCCGTGTTTTAATTCACCCGCCGCGTAAGCCTCAGAATGAATATAGGAAATCTCTTTCAATTTGAGCGAACCTTCCAGCGCAACCGCGTAATCTAACGCGCGCCCTAAAAAGAACACACTTTTGCTGTTGTAATGCAAAGACGCCATGTGCTGAATTTCCTCTTTATTTTGCAGAATTTTTTCCACATTATCAGGCAAGGCAAGCAGTGCCTCCTGAATTTCTTTGTTCTGTTCGCTGCTTAATCTGCCCAAAGCGTCCGCAATATGCAAAGAAAGCAGATACACAGCTGTAAGCTGTGTGCTGTATGCCTTTGTGGTCGCGACAGCGATTTCCGGTCCCGCCCAAGTATAAAGTACGTCGTCAGCCTCACGCGCAATGGTACTGCCGACAGCATTGACAATCGCAAAGGTGCGCGCGCCAAGCCGCTTTGCCTCACGCATAGCGGCAATGGTATCCGCGGTTTCACCCGATTGGCTAATCAAGACAACCAGTGTCTTTTCCGTAATAATCGGATTGCAGTACCGAAATTCAGACGCGACCGAAACCTCTACCGGAATCCGTGTCATTTCCTCAATCACATACTTACCAACCACGCCGACATGATATGCCGAACCGCAGGCAACGATATACAACCGATCCATATTTTTGATATAATCTGCGGAAAGTTCAATCTGATCCAATTCCACCCTGCCGTCTTTGATACGCGGACAGATGGTTTTGCGCAGAGCCTCAGGCTGTTCCATGATTTCCTTAAACATGAAATGCTCATATCCGCCTTTTTCTGCCGCGGATATGTCCCAATCGACATGGTAAATCTGCTTGTCGATTTCTTCCTTATCGGTATTGTACACCTTGACACAATCCTTGTTCAGCACCACAATTTCATTATTTTCCAGGAAGTAAACGTCACGCGTATATTTCAAAATAGCGGGAACATCAGAGGCAATAAAGTTCTCCCCTTGCCCCAAACCGACAATCAACGGGCTTTCCTTGCGAACCGCGATAAAATAATCCGGATTGTCACTGCACAAAATGCCCAGCGCATACGAACCGTCCACCTTGTTCAGTACCTTGATAACGGTATCCATCAAGTCGCCGTTATAGTAATATTCCACCAAATGCGCAATTACTTCGGTGTCAGTTTCGGAAAGAAACTCAAACCCTTTCTTTTGCAGATACTCCCGCAGCTGAAGATAGTTCTCGATAATTCCGTTATGTACGACCGCAAATTTGCCGGACTGGCTGAGATGCGGGTGGGAATTGGTATCGGACGGTTCGCCGTGCGTTGCCCAGCGGGTATGCCCGATACCCATGGTTCCTGCCAAATTTTCCCCGTTTCCGGTTTTATCGCACAGGACGCTCAAACGCCCCTTTGCCTTTACAACATCCAATTTATCGTCATTGTATATTGCCACGCCTGCTGAATCATAGCCGCGGTATTCCAGTTTCTGCAATCCGTCCAGTAAAATAGGCGCCGCCTTTTTCGCCCCAACATAACCAACGATACCACACATAAATTATGACCTCATTTCTATACCAATCAAATTTGTACTCTTTTTACTGATTACTTTATGTATTTTACCTGTTTTTGTGTCTCTTGTCAATAACTTGCGCAAACTTATTGAAAAAGAGCGCATTATATTGTACCCCTGCAAAACGATGAAACTCTCTGTGAAAACAAGGGTTTTGCTTGCAAAAAAGAGTTCTTTATAGTATAATGCTTTTGACGAGTTATGTCGATAAACAGCAACTTGAAACCGGCGTGAGCCGCAATATTATAAAACACAGTTTTACAGTGAGAGGTGAATTTTTTGCAAGTTTTGATTACGGGAGCGACCGGATTTTTAGGAAAATATATCATACAGGAATTCGCGCAGCATGATTGTGAAATCATCGCGTTTGGCAGAAATTCAGAGGTCGGCAGAAATCTGAAAAACTGCACATTTGTGCAAGGCGATTTTACAAATTATCAAGAGATAAGTGATGCAATCTGCGGTGCAGACGCGGTAATTCACGCAGGCGCTTTATGTTCAGCGTGGGGAAAATGGAACGATTTCTATAAAACCAATGTTTTAGGAACAAAAAATGTTTTGGACGCTTGCGCGGAGCATCATGTGACAAAGTTTGTATATGTCTCGTCAAACAGCGTATACAGCCGCACTTATGACAAAACAGACATAAAAGAAAGTGATTACGATCCGCAAAACCATTTGAACTATTACATCAAAACAAAAATCATGGCGGAGAGCCTAATTAAAGAAACCTGCGCAAAGCAGTCGATTTCCTACTCCGTCATCCGCCCGCACGGAATTTTTGGTGTTGGAGATACCAGCATTATGCCAAGAATCCTCAGGGCAAACGCGACAATTGGCATTCCGCTGTTTCGCAACGGAAAAAATCTTATTGATATTGTATGTGCGGAAAATGTTGCATACAGCCTATGGCTTTGCGCAAATGCAGAAAAATCCGGAATCTATAACATTACCAACGGAGAGATTTTTGAATATAAGGAGTTAATGGATAAAGTATTTGATGAAATGGGATTGAAACCTAAATATGTACGAATGAATTTCAAAATGCTCTATTTTTGTGCCTGTATCATCGAAGCAATATACAAATTATTGCATTTGAAACAAGAACCGGTTATTACAAGATATACATTGACTACTATCGGCGTGTCAAACACGCTGAATATCGACCGCGCCAAAAAGGAGCTGGGGTATTCCCCGCAAATATCTTTGCAGAAAGGAATTGAAGCCTATGCAAAGTGGTGGAAAAGCAATCAATAATTTAACGGTATATTCCTGCGGACACTGTTTAAACAACTTTCACAGAGTATTCCACGGTGTTCCAAATCAAAAACAGAAAATCCCCGCTACCGCTGTAGTCTTTCAGCATACCGGAGACTATTACCTGTTTGACACAGGATATTCGCAGCGCGTATTTGAGAACGGCTGGCGTTCCAAGGTATATCGCAAACTGAATCCTGTCGTTGTAGAAGAAAACGAAAGTTTGGCAGTTCAGCTTGCCAAAGACGGTGTAAATATCAACAAAATCAAGGGAATTATCCTTTCTCACCTGCACCCTGACCACATCGGCGGATTAGCGGATTTCCCGAAGTGCGCGATATTCCTTTCAAGAGACGCATATGCGACATTCCAAAAACCATCTTTAAGGGATCTCGTATTTACCAATCTGCTTCCGGCAGACTTTGAAAAAAGAGCCGTAGTGTTGGATATTAAAAACGATTATGATTTATTCGGAGACCAAAGTGTGATACTGAAAGACATTCCCGGACACGCAAAAGGTCAGATGGGAATGTTTTTGCCGGAGCATAATATCTTTTTTGCAGCAGACGCCTCTTGGGGAACAGCTTTATTGGATAAACCTATGAAATTGCCAGGACGGCTTTTACAGAAAGATTATATCTCTTATCGCAAAACAGCAGACGCACTCATCGATATGCAAAAAAACGGTGTCCGCATCAGATTCACTCACGAGGTGCAGCAATGAATGAAAAATTAACAATACTTTATCAGTTTATAAAGTTCCGCTGGTTTTGCCGTTTTAAAGACAGAGAGAGCTTAGAGAAGCATCAGAACAGATTACTCGCAAAACAATTAAAGTTTGCGAAAAAATATTCTTCATTTTATCGGGAAAATTCAGAATTTCCGATGATTGACAAGAATGTTTTTATGGAACAATTTAACAACATAAACACCGTGGGGATAAACAAAACAGAATCTATGGATTTGGCGCTGCAATGCGAGCGAACGCGCGATTTTAATAAAAAGATAAAAGGCGTTACCGTCGGGCTGTCCTCCGGCACCTCCGGGCACAGAGGTATTTTCCTTGTCAGCGACAAAGAACGCGCCTTGTGGGCAGGAACGATATTGGCAAAAACGCTTCCAAAACGTCATTTGTTTGGCGTAAAAGTTGCATTCTTTATGCGGGCTGACAGCAATCTATATGAAACAGTCAAATCACGGCTGATTAAGTTTCGTTTTTTCGATATGCAAAAAGATATAGAACAGCATTTTGAGGAACTGCAACAATTTCAGCCGACACTATTGGTTGCTCCCCCTTCCTGCTTAATCCAAATTGCTGACCGGAACACCGCGGGACAAATCAAACCTATAAAAGTAATTTCCATTGCCGAAGTATTGGAGCCGTCGGATGCAGAAAGAATTAAAGCTGCCTTCGGAGTAAAAGTCGTACATCAGATTTACCAATGCACAGAAGGGTTTTTGGGTGCAACATGTGAACATGGTACCCTTCACATCAATGAAGAAATTATTCGAATTGAAAAGGAACGCTTGGACGAGCGGCGTTTCATTCCTATCATTACCGACCTAAAACGCAAGGCACAGCCAATTATACGCTATCGATTAAACGATGTTTTAGTTGAGAAAAAAGAACCCTGCAAATGCGCCTCTCCGCTTTTAGCGCTGGAAAAAATTGAGGGACGGCAGGATGATGTATTTGAGTTTTCAGGCGAAAACGGCGTTGTTCCGGTATTCCCTGATTTTATCAGACGATGCATTCTGTTTGCGGACGGTATTGGAGAGTATAGAGTACAGCAATTATCGCCTTACAAGATTTTAATACTGGCAGATGGTTTAACCGAAATAGCAAAGCGTCAGATTACAACCGAATTTGAAAAGCTGGCAAAGTATTACAGTTTCACTGTTCCTGATATAGAATTTCAGCCGTATCAATACGATATAAGTCGAAAACTGAAAAGGGTGGAAAAATTATGTTAAACGTTACAATCAAGAGTTTAGGAACGGCAATGCCGAAAAATTTTGTTTCATTCAAAGGTGGCAGACGGTACAGGCTTTCCGATGGAGAGACACATCTCAGCCTGTTATGTGAAAGCGCGAAAAACGCGCTGCTGCAAAGCAATATGAAAATTGATGCTATTGATGTGATTATTGGGGCTTGCGCAGTCGGAGTGCAGCCAATTCCGTGTACAGCCGCTTTGGTTCACGAAAAAATCGCAAAAGGAAAAAATATTCCGGCATTTGATGTAAATTCCACCTGTACCAGTTTTATCACCGCTTTGGATATTGCGGCAAACTATATACAGGGCGGCAGATACAAGAACGCTTTGATTGTTTCCGGTGACGCCGCTTCCCTCGCGCTGAACGAGAACGAAAGACGCAGTTTTGAATTATTCGGTGACGGAGCAGTCAGCGCAGTCATCACTCCAAGTGAGACAAGCAAAATTTTATATTGCAGACAATACACCTATTCTACAGGCGCGCATTTGACAGAAGTCGAAGGCGGCGGAACCCATTTACCCGCGTTCCGATACAGCGATGACAATAGGCATCGTTTTCAATTTCATATGGAAGGGAAAAAAGCGTTAACCATGACGCTGCGGTGCGTAGATGAGTTAATTGAAGATATTGAAAAACACAGCGGCGTCAGTCTGAAAGACATTGACATGATTATTCCGCATCAGGCAAGCGAAGCCTTGTCACTGGTCATGCGCAGACTTTATGTGCCACCGGATAAATTTATCGATTTAACGCATGAATACGGCAACATGGTGTCCGCTTCTGTCCCTTTCACACTGGATTATGCCATAAAACAAGAAAGAGTAAAACGCGGAAATCTTGTACTGCTATTGGGAACAGCGGCAGGTTTGACTCTAAGCGCGATGCTTTTGAGGTATTAAGATATGAAACTGCAATTATTTGACAAAAAGAACATTGAAGAATTACCCTATATTGATAACATTGATGCAAAATATGCCGCTGCTTATCTTGTGCCCATGATTAAAAACGGGGTTAATAAATATTTGGGCAATGTTCACGGTGAAATGAAAATTCTTGCAATTGACACTCGGTGGCTGCTGCCTGTTTTTGTCCCCAAAATCAATAAATCCAATGCCTATGTCGCTTCGATTTATTCACACTATATCTCATATTGCTTTGATGAATTAAAAGAATTGAGAAATAAACGGCTGGAAAAGGCTGCAAAAATTCTTCTACATATATTAGGTTTTTTACTTAAAACAGCGCAGATTGACAAAACCGTTTTTATCAACAACTGGCTGCTTTCTACCAATTTATATACGGATTTTCCGAAAAAATATATAAAAGAAATCACAGAATACATTGCACGGAATCACAAAGGCTATGCTGTCGCGTGGAACTCTATTAATGAGTGTACCACAAAGGATATCTATGACGAAATGCAAGCGCAAAACTACTTGTTTATCCCCTCACGAAGTATCTATATTGTCAATCGATATGACGGCTTTCCGCGTAGAATCAAACGAGAACTTTGCAGAGACCAAAATTTATTGAATCATTCAAAATTCAATTTTGAAAAGATTTCTTATGAAAACAGTATTATTAAATTATACAACAATTTATATATTGAGAAATATTCACAGTATAATCCGAAATTCACAAACGAGTTTGCGAAACTGTTAGAACATAAGAATCTTTTGAAATTTTTTGCGCTAAAAGATACGGACTATACCACAGTCGGAGTTTTAGGCTATTTTATCAGGCAAGGCGTTATGACAGCGCCAATGGTCGGGTATGACTTTACCTATGACAAATCAGCAGGATTATACCGACAACTGACAATAAAAATGTTTTTGGACGCAAAAAAACATGGATATATTTTAAATGCAAGTTCAGGCGTCGGACAGTTCAAAAGGAACAGAGGTGCTGAGCGCTTTTGGGAATATCGTGTAATATATACCAAAACGATAAATAAATACCGGCGACTGATTTTTAAGATATTGCAAACGGTGATAAGCAAGATAGGCGTACCGATGATGGACAAAATGAAACTGTAGGTGAATGTATGCGAATATTATTTACAGGCGGCAGAGCGCCGGTGACATTGGAATTGGTCAGAAATTTTGGAAAGCGCGGCTGGGAAGTTTTCGCTGCCGACAGTATAAAACCATGCTTGACGCAGTATTCCAATCATCTGAAAAAATTTTTTACTGTAAGCTCTCCCCGTTTTTGCGAAAAAACTTTTATTGAAGAGCTGATACAAATAGTGAACGAAAATAGGATTGATATTTTATTTCCTACTTGCGAGGAAATTTTTTGGATTGCCAAAAATAAAAATAAGCTGCTGGAAAACTGCCATGTGCAGCTTGTTTGCGACGATATAGAAAATTTGACTCTCCTGCATGACAAGTATCGCTTTATCGAATTTGCAAGAAGTCAAAATCTTTCTGTGCCTGAAACACACATTTTTCGCACAGGAGAAAATTTGAACCAAAAAGTTGTAATAAAGCCCGTATTTTCCCGTTTCGGAGAAGACGTCATCATTGCCGCTGACAATCATACGCTCATAAATAAGACTAATTTTTCCGACAAGCAATATATCATACAGGAATTCATTAATGGCGAGAATTTTTGCAGCTATGGTTTTGCGGATAACGGCGTTTTAAAATTTAATATTTGTTACCAAAGTCCTTTTGCCGCCCGAACATGTACAGCGTTTCAACCGTTTCAATGCAAGATGGTGAACGATATTGTTTACACAATCGTTTCTAAACTTAACTTTACGGGAAATATTTCATTTGACTTTATCAAAAAAGATGAAAAATATTTTTTGATAGAGTGTAACCCGCGCATTACCAGCGGGATTCATACTCTGTTTGATACCCCCTTTGACCGGCTGTTTTTCGGCACCCACCGCGAACCAACATACAAAAATGCTCAATTATTTTTTCCGACAGTGGCAAGCAGTTTTAAATTCCCGCCATATACTGATGTTGTTTGGGATTTCAAAGATATCAAGCCATTCTTCAAACAACTTCGGTGTCTCTCAGCCTTTTACTCAATCGCCAGAAAACATAAAATCACATTGACAAAAGCTATGACTTTTGATATTGAATGGAACGGCTGAAAAGCGTGTAAAATTCACTTCTACCGCGTTGCGATGATTAAGAGTAAAAAGATAAGTGTGAACAGGATAAACGAAAGTCCAAAGAACATTCCCATAATCAGCCTCCATGCAATTATAAAATTTGTCATTTCTTAGGTCAATTATAGAACATTTTTGTCTTATTGTCAAGTTTTACGTCTTATAAGACGTGTGAAATTCTGCCACATTATATTAAAATATAATGTGAGGTAACGTGAAAAAACTCACGCCAAGCCTCCGGCGGAATGATGCGCCGGCAAAAATTTCGTGCTATTCGGCACGAAATGCCGATGCGCTAATCGCCATCATACGTCTTATCTGCCCGCGATAAGGCGTTGCCAAGTTTTTAATTACATTTTGTGGGCAGAAAGACTATGGCGATTAACATGACCACCATTGACTACTATCAATTAGGAGCAAAAATTAAAGCCAAACGCCGTGAATCCGGCTACACGCAGGAAAAACTCGCGGAACTCTGTGATATTTCAACAGGATTTTTGGGGCATATTGAGAACGGTACACGAATATTATCGCTCGAAACCCTATACAGCATTGCGTGCGCACTGCGTGTAAGCATCGATTATTTGCTGTTGGATTCCGCGGTCGATACTGATAACTTTTTAGAACAAACACTTTCGGCAGTTCAGACTCAAAGCTCTGAAAAATACAATCGTTTTCGCAAAATAGTAAAGGTTTTGGCAGACCATATTGACGAATTATAATTCAGGCTGACGGGAGTCGAACACATACGGTTCGATTCCCGTCAGCCTGAATTATATAGCACTGCCCTTTTATTGAACTTACAAAAAAATTATCCCAACTTTTCTATAATCGCCTGCACAATGCGCTCGGACGCATGACCATCGCCATAAGGATTGACCGCTTTCGCCATTTTTTCATACGCGGCTGTATCGGTAATCAGTTCAGACGCCATACGCACAATTTCGTCCTTGTCCACACCCGCGATTTTCACCGTTCCCGCCTCGACAGCCTCCGGCCGCTCTGTCTCGCGGCGCAAAACCAGTACAGGTTTACCGAGGGAAGGCGCCTCCTCCTGCAAACCGCCGGAATCGGTCATCACCATATAACCGCGATTAATCGCGTTGTGAAGTTCGTCCGCGTTGACAGGGTCAATCAACTTAACTCTGTCCAAACCGCCCAAAATCTCAAACGCAACCTCACGAACTGCAGGGTTCAAATGGACGGGATACACGACTTCAATCTCCTCGTAGGTCTCTACCAATTCCCGCACGGCAAGACAGATGTTGCGCAGCGGTTCGCCCAAATTTTCACGGCGGTGCGCAGTCATAACAATCACCTTTTTACCGGAAAAATCAGTATTTCTCAATGTTTCATCCTGAAATACATAATCATCCCTGACCGTTGTTTTCAACGCGTCAATCACCGTATTTCCCGTTACTACAATCGTATCGGGGTCAACATTCTCCCGCAGAAGATTTTGACGGTTCGTTTCCGTCGGAGAGAAATGAATATCCGTCATAACGCCCGTCAAACGGCGATTAATTTCCTCCGGATACGGAGAATACTTGTCAAATGTCCGCAATCCCGCCTCAACGTGACCGATGGCAATTTGATTGTAAAACGCCGCAAGACTGCCCACAAAAGTAGTGGTGGTGTCGCCGTGTACCAAAACGATATCCGGCTTTGCCTCTTTCATCACTCCGTCCAACCCTTCCAGCGCGCGTGTGGTAATCCCAATCAAGGTCTGACGGTCTTTCATAATATTCAAATCATAATCCGGCGTAATATCAAAAATACTAAGAACCTGATCGAGCATTTGCCGATGCTGCGCGGTAACGCAAACAATAGATTCAATCTTATCCGGATGTTTTTCCAATTCCTTTACCAACGGCGCCATTTTAATCGCTTCCGGCCGTGTGCCGAAAATGGTCATAACTTTAATTTTCTTCATGATTCTCCTCCTCTTCCGTCTGGGTTTGGATTTCTCCCTTTTCCTCTTTTTTCAGTTTTGGCGCAACCATAAACTGCATAGTGAAAAGGATAATCAGTAAAACTGCCGCAATCAGCAAAATTCCGCGCTCCGGCCCTTTCATAGCCGTGACAACCGCCGTCAGACATAACGCCGCAGTCAAGGTATAAAGCACCAAAACCGCCTGTCTTTGCGAAAGTCCCATATCAATCAGGCGATGATGCAGATGCCCGCGGTCCGGCGACATAATCGGCTTGCCGGTAAACAAACGGCGCAGAATTGCAAACATGGTATCAAAAATAGGCAATCCCAAGACCAAAATCGGTGCGGCAAAGGTAATGACAGCATAGGTTTTTAACAACCCCTGCACCGAAATACATGCCAAAATATACCCCAAAAACATTGCGCCCGTATCGCCCATAAAAATCTTTGCGGGATTGAAATTGTATGGTAAAAAGCCGATACACGCGCCCGCTACCGCCGCCGCAAGAATGGCAACATTCAAATTCTGCGCAAGCAAAGTCAGCGCAAGCAACGCCACAGAGGCGATTGAGGAAACCCCCACTGCCAAGCCGTCCAGTCCGTCAATCAAATTGACTGCATTGGTTACGCCCACAATCCAAATCACGGTAAGCGGCGCCGAAAGAATTCCGAAACTGATGTACTCCGGCCCGAACCAACCGTAAAACGGATTGGTTAAATGCCCGATTTCCACTCCGCAGAAAACAACGATTGCGGCGGCAACAATCTGACACAGCAGTTTGATAATCGCTTTCATTTCGATAATATCGTCAATGATGCCTGTTGTAACCAAAATAACCGCGCCAATCAAAACGCCCGCCATTTCACGGTCGATAATTCCGAAACACAGAACACTGATGACAAATCCGTAAAAAATTGCCAAGCCTCCAATGAGCGGAATCGGCTTTTTATGCACCCGCCGCGCGTCTTTCGGCACATCGATGGCGTGAATTTTGGGCGCAAAGGCAATTACCATAGGCGTTGCCGCAAATGCAATCAAAAAAGCGACCAATAGCGCCAAAAATACAAACACATTATTTTCCATCGGCATAGGAATTCCTCCAATCTGACCTTATCTTTTGCCGTCTCTCCGTCACGGCTGAACAAAGCCTACCTTGCGGTAGACCTTAGAAACCGTTTTACGCGCCGTATAGCGAGCCTTTTCGGCTCCGTCGCGATACACCTGTTCCAAATAATCTTTGTTTGCCATGAAGTCATTATACTTCTCTTGAATCGGCCGCAAAACCTCCACTACCGATTCCGCAACAGCGTTTTTAAATTCGCCGTAGCCTTTGCCTTCAAATAAAACTTCAATTTCGTCCATGCTCTTTCCGGTCATGGCAGAGTAAATGCTCATCAAATTTTCTACCCCCGCCTTCCCCTCGCCGCGTTTGACGCAAGCGTCAGAATCCGTCACGGCGCGCTTTATCTTTTTCACAATCGTATCAAGCGGATCGAGCATGAGAATATAACCATTTTCGTTCGGGTCGGACTTAGACATCTTCTGTGTCGGTTCCTGCAAACTCATAATGCGCGCGCCAACCTTCGGAATATACGCCTCCGGCACAACAAAGGTTTCACTGTACGCATTGTTAAAACGCTGCGCCAAATCACGCGTCAATTCCAAGTGCTGACGCTGATCGTCTCCAACCGGAACCAAATCCGCCTGATACAGCAGAATATCCGCCGCCATCAGAGACGGATAAGTAAATAAACCGCCGTTGATGTTATTTTCATGCTTTTTGGATTTATCCTTGAACTGCGTCATACGGGAAAGTTCCCCCATATACGTCATACAAGTCAATACCCAGGAAAGCTGTGTATGTTCCGGCACGTGTGACTGTAAGAAAATCGGACTTTTTTCGGGGTCAATTCCGCACGCCAGATACAGCGCCAATATATCCAAAGAATTCTTGCGCAAATCTTTTGGCACTTGCCGAACAGTTATCGCGTGCAAATCTGCGAGCATATAGTAACACTCGTATTCCTCGCTGTCCTGAAGCGACACCCAGTTGCGCAGTGCCCCCACATAGTTGCCCAAAGTCAATTTACCTGATGTTTGAATTCCGCTCAAAATTCTCTTTTTATCACTCATGCCGCTCACCCTTTCTTATTTTTTTATTCGCCGACAATTTCTTTCAATACAGCACCCATTTTTCTGATTCCCTCTTCAATCTGCGCCTCAGACGCCGCGGAATAGTTCATACGGAATGTGCTGTAAGCCTTTTTGTCATCAATCATGGTAGTAGCTCCCGGAACAAACGCAACCCCCTGCTCCAGCACCTTTTGCATTACAACTTTGGTATCAAAGCCGTCCGGCATCGTGCAGAACAGAAACAATCCGCCCTGCGGACAGGTGTGTGTCACGCATTTTGGGAAATATTTGTCCATGCAGTCCATCATCAGCTTGCAGCGTTTGCCGTAAACCTCACGCAGTTTGGCAATATGCGCGTCAATGTCATAACGCGTTACAAATTCATACGCAATCATCTGCGACAGAACATTAGTATGCACGTCCTGCACCTGCTTGCAGATAATCATGCGCTCCATCAACGCTTTGTGCGCGCAGGCAAATCCAAGACGCATACCCGGCGACAAAATCTTGGAGAAGGAACCGAAATAAACCACTCTGCCTTCCGTGTCCATAGATTTCATAGTCGGAACGTCCTCGCCCGCAAAGCGCAGTTCTCCGTATGGATTATCTTCAAAAATGATAAAATCATACTTTTCTGCCAATTCCAAAACCTTTTTGCGTTTTTCCAACGACATAGTAATGCCGGACGGATTCTGGAATGTAGCAATGGTATATAAAACCTTGATATTGCTATGCTGTTTCAAAAGTTCCTCTAATTTATCGGTATCCAATCCGTCGCTCTCAACAGGTACTCCGTAAATCTCAGCGTTGTTGGAACGGTACGCATTCAAACCGCCGATAAAACTCGGCTCCTCACACACCACGCCGTCTCCCGCATTCAGCAGAGACTTTGCCGCAAGGTCGATGCCCTGCTGACCGCCGCTGGTAATGATGGTTTCGTCTATATCTGAACCAACCCCCTGGCTCTTTAAACGATTTTTTACCCAGTCGCGCAGAGGTACATAGCCCTCAGTCACGCCGTATTGCAAAGCAATTTCGCCCTGCTTTTCCAATACGTCCTTCGCAATCTCCGCAAGCTCCTTTTTTGGGAAAAGTTCCGGCGCGGGCGCGCCGCCCGCAAACGAAATAATGCCCGGCTTTGCCAACAGCTTAAATATTTCACGGATTGCGGATGCCTCTAAATGCTTTACTTTATCTGAAAATTTTGCTTCCATATTCATTCTGTCAATCCTCTCCGTTCTTCTTAAACTTCCAATTTATCAATGCCGACCTGAATGCGGCGCAGAGTTTCTTCCTTACCCAAAATGTGCGCCAGTTCCACGCCGCCGCCCGGAGTAAACGCTTTGCCCGAAACCGCCACGCGCACCGGCCATAAAATTCTGCCGTTCTTCAATTCCAGTTTCTGCACCAGTGCAATCAAGGTGTCGTGGATGCTCTCCTGTGTCCACTCGGTCAGTGATTCCAACACGGGCAGAACTTCTTTGAGTGCCTCAAGCGAGTTCTGCGCGTCGGTCTTCATCTTTTTATGCGTATATAGCTCAATATCGTAGTCGGGCAATTCGTCCAGAAAATCTATTTGTTCCGGAATGTCCGACAACTTTTCAATTCGCGGCTGCAACAACGCGGAAACCTCATGCAAATCAATCTTAGGATTTTTCACTGCGGTTTCATAGTAGGGCAGTGCCGCCTGATGAAATTCTTCCGCACTCATGGCGCGCAGATACTCCCCGTTCAGCCATGCAAGTTTCTTTTCATCAAAGATAGCCGGTGACTTGCTGATGCCTTTGACGTCAAAGGTGTTAATCAATTCCTCCATGGTGAATTTTTCCTGTTCCGTGCCGGGAGACCAGCCGAGCAGGACGATATAATTCACCACAGCCTCTTTCAGATAACCTTTTTCAATAAAGTCCTCATAGGACGCGTCGCCCTCACGCTTGGACAACTTCTTGCCGTTGTCCTTCATCACGGGTGAAACGTGAATATAGGTAGGAATCTCCCAGCCGAATGCCTCGTACAACAGATTATATTTCGGAGTGGAAGAAAGATATTCCGACCCGCGGATAATATGCGTAATATTCATGGTGTGGTCATCGATAACGTTAGCGAAATTATAGGTAGGCATACCATCCGATTTAATCAGAATGTTATCGTCCAGACCTGAATTTTCAACCGTTATGTCACCGAACACCTCATCATGGAACTTAGTTTGTCCCTTGCGCGGCATCTTCTGCCGAATGACATACGGCACTCCCGCCGCAAGCTTTTCCTCGATTTCTTCCTTGGACAGCTTGCTGCAATGTCCGTCATACTTTGTCGGAACTTTTGCCGCTTCCTGCTTTTCGCGCAGTGCGTCCAACCGTTCCTTATCACAGAAACAGTAGTACGCGTGTCCCGATTCGACAAGCTGCTTTGCGTAATCGAGATACATGCCCTGCCGTTCACTTTGGATATACGGACCATAATCTCCGCCAATATCCGGACCTTCATCGTGAATGAGACCTGTCTCTTTCATGGTTCTGTAGATGACATCAACAGCGCCGTCCACATACCGTTCCCGATCGGTGTCCTCGATACGCAAAATAAACTTTCCGCCCTTGGACTTCGCCAAAAGGTAGGCGTACAATGCTGTTCTCAAATTTCCGATATGCATATACCCGGTCGGGCTGGGCGCAAACCTTGTTCTTACTTCCTTTTCCATTCTGAAACCTCCGTTAACATTCAATGTCCCTGCGTCTTTTCGGCGCAGGGTATCTTTCGTAATATTAAATTAGTCTTCTCTGCGCTTTAACGCTGTGAGCAGCATAACAATACTGCCCGCAAGCAGAACGACAGAGCCAACCAACAGCGCAACATTTATAGCTTTTTCCAACAACGTTTTGCTGTCCTTGCCGCGCAGCTTATCCAGCAAGCTCTTTCCGTTTTGATAATGATGAATGACACCGTCTTTCGCGATATAGATATATTCCCCCGCTTTTTTCAGATACGGCGCTGCAAAATCCGTTACTCCGTCTGCATATTCTTTCAAATTTACCATGCTACTCATCCTTTCTATGTGATAATACTGAATATGTGAAACAATTTAAATTTATTCTTTCTTTTTTACGGCGCTGTGATACGCTTATTCCTCACATTCCGCCACAACGCCTATGTACGGAAGGTTGCGGAACTGCTCGGCGCAGTCCAATCCGTACCCGACTACAAATTCGTCTGGGATTTCAAACCCTATCTCGTCCACCGTAACCTCTACCTCGCGGCGGGAAGGCTTGCTAAGCATAGTGCAAATCCGCAAACTGTTCGGCTGACGCTCGCCAAGTATTTTTTTGAGCTGAGACAGTGTATTACCGCTGTCTACAATATCCTCTACAATCAAAACATCCTTGCCTTTAATGTCCTCACCGATATCCTTGAGAATTTTCACTACTCCGCTGGACTTGGTTCCGTCCCCGTAACTTGATACCTCCATAAAATAAACCTTGACAGGCTCTTTCATCGCGCGCACCAAATCACTCATAAAGACAAAACAACCTTTGAGAATTCCGATTGCGATTACTTCTTTGCCCTGATAAATTTCATGCAGTCTCCGGGCGAGTTCCGCAACCTTTTCCTGAAGTTCCTGCTCTGTAATCAAAGTTTTACTGACTGTCAATTTTTTCACTTGTAATCACCAACACCCTCTTTGTATTCTTCCGGACACGGTACGGCTCTCCCACACGCACATCCGGTATTGCAAGAACTTCATCGCCACTGCATAGCAGCGGAAATCCGTCCCGTTCCTCTCTCGGAATCTTTCTGTCAATCAGCAGCGACTTAACTGTTTTTCGTCTGCCGTCGGCATAAACCGCCATTTTATCCCCACGCTGTCTGCCACGCAGACAAAGCGAAAAATCTTTTATTTTATCATAATCAAGCAGTGTGGGATGTTCGGTTTTCACCACCATCTCAATATCAGAAACCGAGAAAGTAAATAATTTTCCTATTATCTCTATATTATAGCTGTTTTCCGCTTCAACTTCAATACAAAATTCGTTTTTCTTTGAATTTTCTGTATTTTTTTTGACAAATTTCGCTTTTTTCTCAAAAACTAACCAACCATAGCGAACCTCTGCACGCAAACCGTCCGGCAAATCTGCCCTTGCTCCTGTCTGCTTTTCCAACAAGTCCAATACGGCATCTATATGCTTTTTGCCAAGTTCGGCGCATTGTTCATTCGCCCTACGCGCCGCCAAACGCACCAGACGCGTTTGAATGGAACGCTGTACCAAACGCAAAGACTCGATATCCAGCATCACCGGGGTGCGTTTTGGCATCGGGCTTTGCAAACGTTCAAACAGGCGTTGTGCGTAGGAATTTAAAAATTCCGCGTCCTCCGAAATATTTTCGGTTAAATTAGTCAACCCCTCTATGATATTGGGATTAAATTTCTCCTGTAAAAACGGCAGGAGTTCATGGCGCACCCGATTGCGGGTAAACGTACTGTCTGCATTGCTCTCGTCAATCCGAAAATTCAAATCATTTGCCGCACAGTATTCCTCAATTTCCGCCCGACTGACATTCAAAATCGGACGTATAATTCCGTCTCCTCTCACATACGGAATACCACACAGTCCATCCGTTCCCGCGCCGCGCAGAAGGTTAAGCAACACTGTCTCCGCATTATCATTTTGATTATGCGCAGTAGCAATACAGGCACATCCCTTTTGATCCGCTACCTCATGAAAAAACCTATATCGCGCCACGCGCCCGGCTTCCTCCAAGGTTTTTCCTGTCTCATTCGCAAGATGTCCCACGTCTTCTTTTTTTGTATAAACCTTTACGCCGTAAGCACGGCAAAGCAATTTGACAAACTCCTCATCCTTGTCTGCCGCTTCACGCAGACTATGATTCAAATGCGCCGCTGCAATCGAAAAATCAAGTTCCTGCGCCAAAGAATACAAAATATGAAACAGGCAAACAGAATCCGCACCGCCGGAAACTGCGACGAGTACCTTGTCGCCCTGCTGTATCATAGAGCGCTCTAATATTGTCTGCTTTACTCTTTGGACAATTGCCCTACTGTTCACGCGAACCACTCCAGTTACCGAATTTTGTAAACTCGCCCAGCCATGTTAGCGGGATATCTCCGGGCTCACCGTTTCTAAATTTTTCAATAATACATATCGCTTTATTAGGCTCTTCTACACTCGGATCATCCCTGCCCGGGCGATGAAGAAACATAACAATATCAGCATCCTGCTCTATGGAACCCGACTCACGCAAATCGCTTAATTTTGGTCGTTTTTCTTCTCTCTTCTCCTTCTCAACAGCACGGCTAAGCTGTGACAGCGCAATTAAAGGAACATTTAAATCTTTTGCCAAAATCTTAAGCGCGCGTGTAATTTCTTCAATTTCTAATCGGCGATTTCCATCTTTTCGCGACCCTTTAATTAATTGAATATAGTCAATTACAACCAATCCTAAGCCACGTTCCATTTTTAATTTTTTACATCGTGTTCCAATTTCGGTTACTGTAATTCCACGCGTATCATCAATATAAATCTCGGTTTCTGACAAACGCGAAATCGCTTCACCAATCAAAGGCCAATCATCATCCTTTAAATCACCATCTCTCAATCGCCGAGAACTGACTCTCGCTTCTCCGGAAAGCATACGCGTCGCAAGCTGTTCGCCTGTCATTTCCAAATTAAATATCGCAACCGGTACTTTTGCTTTTATTGCAGCATTCTGCGCAATATTTACTGCGAAACTGGTTTTCCCCATTCCGGGGCGCGCTGCAATTACTATCAAATCAGGCGCTATTAAACCGGACATATGCTTGTCCAAATCAATAAATCCCGTAGTAAGCCCTGTTACCGTATCGTTTTTTTCCGACAACTCAGTCAGTTTATCCAAGCTCCCATTGAGATAAGTTTTTATATGCGTCAGCTTACCTGTTGTTTGTCCTTGCAAAATCTCCATCAGCTTTTGCTGCGCACCGGAAAGCACCTCCTCCGGCTCTTCCCTCCCGCCATAACAGGAATCGCTGATTTGCTCTGCATAACGAATCATTTTGCGCAGAGTAGATTTTGACGCGACAATTTTTGCGTAAAATATAACATTTCCAGTTGTCGGAACCAAATTTGCCACTTCTAATACAAAACTAAGTCCGCCAACTTTCTCTAAAGTCCCATTCAGCGTCAATTGTTCCTGTACGGTTACAATATCAATCGGTTTACCTTTTTCGTAAAGTTTCTGCATCGCATTGAATAATTCCCGATGCCGGGGAACATAAAAATCCTCCTCCGTCAGAATATTAAGCACATCAGGAATTTTTTCCATGTCCAGAAACATGGCGCCCAATACGGACTGCTCCGCTTCATTACTAAAAGGAATAGAACGGTCAGGCATCATCTCCGTCCCAACCGGCATAGAATTGTTCTGAAATATTTGCTCGTCCAAGTTATCCTTCCCTCCATTCCTTTTAATCAAACAAACGCATTACGCCTGCTCCGTTACCTGAACCTTAATCGACCCGAAAATCTGCGGGTACAATTGAATTCTTACATCAGTTGTGCCGCAGGATTTAATCCCGTCAGGAAGGTCAATTTTCCGCTTATCGACAGTGATATTATACTGTGCCTTCAACGCTTCCGCAATGTCTTTTGAAGTGATAGAGCCAAACAGCTTTCCGCCCGCCCCTGCCTTTGCGGTCAATTTTATTGTCATTTCCTTCATGCGTTCTGCAATATTGCGCGCCTTTTCTTCCTCTTGATTTTTATGGAACTGCGCTGCGCCTTTCTTACCCTCCAGTTCATTGATTGCTTGCGCAGTTGCGGGTTTTGCTAAACCTTTCGGGAGTAAAAAGTTATTTGCGTATCCGTCGCTGACGTTAATCAAATCGCCTTTTTTCCCCTGCGCCTTTACATCTTGTGTCAAAATAACCTTCATCTTAATCACCTTAACCTTTCCGTTCACAATTTATTATCTGTTCAGAGACGCTGCTCTACTTACTGCACTGTTATCGTCTCTGTAAATCTTTCTATGAGTTTAATCGTACAATCTGCTCAATCTGACTTTCGGATTCGTCCTCCGCCATAACTTCGTCAATCGCGTCTTTGAGCATTTGCTCCGCTGTAGTCAAAGTACACTGCTCTAGCTGCGCACCAGCAATAGTAATATGTCCGCCGCCTCCCAGTTTTTCCAAAATAACCTGAACATTGATGTTTTCCAGCGAACGTCCGCTGATAATCACGCGCCCGTTTGCCCGAGCAAGCACAAACGAGGCTTCAATACCGTCAATATTGAGCAAATCATCCGCCGCCTGCGCTACAATAATCTGCAAATCCTTATGCTCGCTGTCAAAATATGAAATAGCAATATTCCCTCGATAAATTTGAGCACCGCGAATAATTTCAGCCTTTTTGATATACATATCCAAATCACTGCGCATCATACGCCGTACATCAATCGTATCTACACCTAACCGCCGCAGATATGCCGCCGCCTCAAAAGTACGCACACCTGTTTTGAAGGTAAAGCCCTTAGTATCCATAAAAATACCCGTATAAAGCGCTTCCGCCTCTTTCACGCTCAATTTTTCATTTTCCTGAATATATTGCAGAATTTCGGTCACCATTTCACAAGTGGAAGATGCATACGGTTCGTGATAGGACAAAACCGCGTTTTCCAAAAATTCTTCGCCGCGGCGATGATGGTCAATCAACACAATATCCTTTGCCTGCTTTAACAATTCGGTTGATTCCACCGAACTCGGACGATGTGTGTCCACCACAATGACCAAGGTCTTGTGGTCGTACAAATTGAGTGCCTGCTCACCCGTAATAAAGCCCTCGTCATATTCCGGCATCTGTTCAAACACCTTTAGCATTTGTTTTGCATTCAAGGTCGCTTTATTCAGTACAATAAAGGCATTTTTCCGCCGATTTTTCACTGCACGGAACAATCCGATGGAAGCGCCCAAACTATCCATATCCCCGCCGGAATGCCCCATCACAATCACCTTGTCGGACTGGTCAATCAATTCGCGCAGAGCGTGTGCCACCACGCGCGCACGAACCTTTGTCTTTTTTTCCACCTCTCTGGTTTTAGCACCGTAAAAGCTGAAGCCCGCCGCATCTTTTACCACAGCTTGGTCACCACCGCGACCAAGCGCCATATCAAGCGCCAAACGCGCAAATTTATCATTTTCCTCAAAATTGATTCCCATACGGCCAACACCGATACTCAACGTAACAGGAATCTTATTCTGCAAATTGATTTCGCGCACTTTGTTCAGAATATCAAATTTATGGCTCACAATATTAGCAAAACTTTTTTCCTCGAAAAATACAATAAATTTTCCACTTTCGTATTTTCTGGAAACACCGTTTCCGCCTGTAACCCATTCATTTACAATATGCTCAATCTCGCCAATCAAAGTACCATGATTGGTGTCAGGTGTCTCTTTCAGCACCTCATCATAATTATCAATGATGACAATACACTCCACCATTCGTTCTTCTTCTCTGATTCGCTGCGCAGTTTTCTCCTCCGTCTTATCAACAAAATACAGCGCCAATAAATTGTTTGTCAATTCGTCAGAACGGTCAGAAATTAAATGTCCCGTAACCATATACGTCTTTTCCCCACAAGTCAGTTCCTGTTCTCCGACCCCGTCACCCTCAATAAATTTGCTAAGCTGAATATCCGCAACCAAATCCTGTATTAAATGGTCCAGAATTTCCGTCTGCCCTATCATTTCTTTAAATTTCTGATTGTACCAATTCACGCTTCCGCCTATTGAAGTAATTACCAACGGTGAAGGAAAATTTATAACCTCTTCACCGGTTGTTCCATTCAGGCAAAAGCCCAGTTCTTCCACATACTGCATAAAAACTTTTCTATGTTTGGAATAACGAAACGCTTCGTACACCACCAATCCGGCGGTTATCACAAGTTCCAGCAAAGAAAGATGTATATTCCAAAAAGCGGTGGCAACTGCAAATATCCCCACTGCAACAAGATAAATCCATGTGCGGCAAAATAAGCTGCGCAGTTCATGACCCATTCCTTTTCTATTTTTCGCCTGCATCGTCTTCCCCAGCCTTTCCCAGCCTTCTGAAATCCACCATGCTGTCCAACATTCCCAACAATATCAATCCGTTGAGAAGGAATCCTATCAACGCACCGCCCAACATGATTGCTCCCACATATATCATTACCCGAAAAATACCGCCCGGTATCTTCTGTGCAACTTTAGCATCGATAAAAGAGAATCCGCAAACTCCGATGATAAAATAAAGAATGGTATTCACATTCATAAGCGCTGCGTCCACTACACTGTCCCGCGTCATAAACAGCGACAGCAGAAAGAGAACAACAGTCAAATAACACATACTCTTAGGCGCTTTCATACGATTAAACGGAACAACAGCAGGAAAGCCGCTGCGCGTTCGCTTAATCACAAAAGCACAAAGCATAATCTGTAAATAACCAAGCACCATTGCAAAAATAAGAAGCGCCGATGGAAAATAAAACAAAACCGTTTCCTTGACTTGCGCAATAATTTGGGTTATTGCCGCGGCAATCTCTTCCGGTGGTAATTTTTGTATTCCTCCGTAAGTGTTGGAAACAACAGTCCTCAATGTTTGCTCAAACAAAGTCATAGACTCTTCCAACGCATCGAGAATTCCCTGCCCGTCTGTCGCGGCGTTCCACACTAAAATAGCATATATCATTCCGAGAACCACCATAAAACAAGCAGAAAACAAAGCAGTGAAAAAATTTGCCCGTTTGGAAAAGCAAACTCCCGCCGCCATTCCCGGCAAAATCATCATCAAGGTCAATTCGACCGCTGCCCCGATGCTATGTGTGATAAAAACACAGCACACAGAACAGACCGCCACAGCCACGGCAGCAGTCACAACATTTCTTCTCATGCTCAGGCAGGCAACCGGTACGCACGCGGCAAGCATGCCAATCATGGAAAATCCCGGTATATATACCGAACATATTATAATAACCATAGTAAGAGCAACCATCAATGCGCCCTCTGTCAAATCCCTTATTCCAAATGCTTTGCGCATGACAAAACCCCTTTCAAACCCGTTAATGCTGTTTATTTGAGTTTTTTCAGCAAACTACTCAAATCTCCAAAGCGTTTTTCCATCATGTGCTGCTGCGCAATACCATCCTCCAAAAGTCGCTCCATGCGCGGGCGAATTTCCTCATAACTGACCCCTAAGCGTCCGCACAGCAAAAACGTCATATTGATTAAACGTGCGGCGTCATCCGCCAGCCGACCGGCGGAATCGCTGTCCGCCTCCGCAGTGATATCCGCAAACAGGTTTGTAATATCCTGCAAAATTTCTATCTTCATCATTTCAACTGCTTTGATGTTATTCGCTATATCAATATGTTCCATACTGAACCTCTTTTCCAAATTCTTCTCATTTGCAAAAAATAAAAACCTATCTATGTATTTTACCAAATATTCGGATTTTTTTCAACCATATTTCAAATAAATTTTTGTTTATTCTGAAACGAAATCTTTCAAAACTGTAATTCTTGTGAGAAAACACAACATTTTTTGACAACAAACCTTTGTCAATCGCGCTCCACCGGCAAAGCAATGCAAATGATTGTTATTCTATGTATAAGAAAAATCCTTAGAACATCTATTGTTCTAAGGATTTACGCTGGTGAAACACATGAATATATAGGCGAACTTGTGTGCTTTTACAAAACTTTTAGCATAGTATTATATTTCTAATTTTTTTCTTTTTTGTTTTCCGTCATTCCTGTTTTTTTTGTAGCTGCAACTACTTCATTCCAATTTTTAAAATGTTCGCTATAAAATGATTCAGGAATATCAAGAAAAATTAATACATCTTGTAAAGTGGGTATTCGTCCAAGATTATTAGCTAAATCTTTCACCATTAACTGGACTTTTCGTTTAGAAAGTCCAGTTTTATAACAATTTGAAGGTTTAATTCTTCTTTCTTCATTGTTTTTTACTTTTTCATCAGCAGGAATATCATTCTTTCGAAACGGATCAAGCCCTTTTTCTATATCCTCATGTCTTTCCACCGCAATTTTATGATACTTCTCTCCTAATTCTATACCTATATAATTTCTGTTAAGTATATGAGCGCATAATGTAGTAGTACCTACCCCATTAAAGCAATCCAATACTGTGTCACCAGAATCTGTGTAAATACTAATAAGCCGTTTCAATAAAGTTGGCGGCAATTGACATGGGTGATCATAACGTCTGCTATTATGTTTTATACGGTAAATATCAGTCCATAAATCCGATAACATTTTATGCTTAACTACTCTTTTTTTTACACAACTCTCTCTTAAGCAATAATAATCGGCCATAGGAAGTAAAGCTTCTTCAATATCTAAATTAATATTAGTAGAGTCATTACCACTATTGGAGGGTTTTTGAAAAGTTAGTATAGCATAATGTGCAGGCATAAGTTTACCAGATGGCCTTGATAAAGCATCCCAAGTAATCCAAGAACAAAAACACATTTTACTAATTAAATATGCATAATGTCTTGCAGCCCAAAGTGGTAAATTCAATATTGATAAATATTTGCCTGGTTTTAACACCCTATAGCATTCTTCTAACCAATTATCACACCATGAAAAATAACTTTCTATTTCTAAGTCATCATGATATCCAGAATATTTTTTTCGCAAATTATAGGGAGGATCAACGAAAATATAATCAACGGAGTTTGTCTTAATTTTCGTTATTTCTTCCATAACATCTCCGCAGACTAACTGATTTTCTATAATTTTTTCATCATTTTTTTTTGATATGTTAGTCTCCATTCCACTTAACGGCATTTCAATTTCTCCACGAGCATATTCTTTCCAATTAAACTCCCATAATGATAATATAGCCATTTTGTGATGTGGTTCAACTGAAAACATATCTTTAAATCTCATAATCACATCTTTAGGCAAAGAATCGTCGGGCGAAACAACAATGTCTTTCCACACATCACTCATCAAAGTACCATATTCATCAAATAAATGTTTTTTTCCTCCATAGTCTTTAGTTGTTTTATTACATGCAGGACAGAAAGTATATGGCAATCTTACTTTACAAATATTAAGTTTCGATTTTGATTTAGAGAATACAACTGCACCTTTAGTTTCATTAGGCAGTGAATTTGTATTTAATTTGGGTGTTTGTCTAATACTAATCCAAATTTTATAGAATAGGCATCGACTATTTTCTATTCCATAACAAAGCATTGGCAGAATTGAATAATCAGCATAAATAATAATATTACTTTCATCACCCAATTTATTAATTAATTTATTTATAAAGAAAAAATATTTCTCACAATCAATTTGAGGTTGTTTAGTTGATGGAAAAGACAAAAAAATAATATCATAAGAACTATCAATTTTATATTTATTAATATCTTCGTCAGTAAGTATGTTTTTTTCTATATATTCTAACTCTTTTGTCTTTTCAGCTTTATAGTTCATAGATAATTACCTCCAAATATTTATATTAACAATTATTTTATATTCATGTGTCAATTATAACATATTATTAATTCGTATACTATAGTAAACGCATTATTTTTTTATTTATATTATACTAATTATATATACTTGGAGGTGAAAAAAATGTATGATCAAATTTCAAACGATATGTCTATGGAACTTATAAACTTGGGAGACAGAATAATGTACTTAATAAAAGAAAAAGGCTATGCTTCAGTCTATCAATTTTGGATACATGTAGCTGGAGATGATTTTTCAAGACTTACACTCGAAAAAATTGTTAGAGGACAAAGTGATCCCAAATATAGTACCTTATTAAAACTTTCCAAACTTCTTAATATTGAATTATCTGAACTATTAAATATAAACAATGGAGGTGTTATTAGTGAAAAATAAAGATATAAGTAAAAAATTAGAATATTTAAAAACAACTAGTAGCTGGTTTTGGTCTGATGAAATTATAAAACCTCATTCCAATCCATTATTATTGGAACTGGAAAATTCTTATTCTACAGTGATTGAAGCTCTGATGAAAATAAACGCTGACCTTATTGTTGATGAATTGATTTCACTTAACATTAAAAGATCATTATTATTAAAACATATTATGATTTTTTTAGATACTTCTGCGGAAACATTAGATAGAGCAGCGATGTATATTAATTATAAAAAATTTGGTGGTCTTACGGTGGGAAATAAATTTATCCAGTTTAAAAAATTAGGTCCTAGTTTTTATAAAAATTTGAATAATGAGGCTATTTTTAATTCTGACAATAATCTTACACATGACTTATTATGTATTTTATGTTATGCATCACAATCAAAGGAATTTTCACATTTTGAAACCTTTAATAAATGTAATTTAGCAATAATAGTTGGTGATAAAAACTTATTACATAAACATTTGTATTATTTACCATTAAGAAGTACTGCACAAATTAAACAGTTAAGGGCTGTGGATTTTGGACTCCAACTAGAAATTTACATTCGAAATTTTCTTGCTCCAATTATAGAAACTCTAGATCTACATTATTCAAATGGAAACCGATACTATGGTCAACAATTTGATAGAGTTATTGAAAAAGATGGTAAATATATTATAATTGAGATTGCTTTTCAGGAAACAACAAATAGCACATTAGAAAGGAAGGGCAAACAAGCAAAAAACGGCTTATTTCAACAAGTGGACAAAAATGGTGATAAATTAGTATATATTGTTGATGGTGCAGGATATTTTAAAAGACATAATGCATTATCAAATATAATTGAGTATTCTCACTTTACATGTAATGTTTCTCAATGTAATCTTCAGATGTTAGAAGAATTTATCATCAATTATTTTAAACAATAGATTAATCAAATTTAAAAAATATTTGTAGAGAATCTTATTTGGTTTATAAAAGCAAATAGAAATCAAACAAGGTATATTCTCACCTACAATAAAATAATCTCTTGACAATCTGGAACAGGAAAAAGCAGATTTAGAATTAGCAATCGCAAAAGAAAAAATCGAGCGTCCAACTTTAAGCAAGGAACAAATCAAATATTGGATATGCAAATTTAAGATGATAGACAAAGACGATGATACTCAAAAACAACGTTTGATTGACGCTTTTGTAAATTCTATCTATGTCTATGACGATAAAATGCTGATTACCTACAATTACAAAGATGGTGAAAAGTGCGTTGATTATGATGAGATACAAAAATATATGAACAAAAAGGAAAACTCTGATAATCACAATGACTATCAGAGCTCGCCTATTAATGTTTTTGGTGACCCATCGGCGATTCGAACGCCGGACACCTTGATTAAAAGTCAAGTGCTCTGCCAACTGAGCTAATGGGTCAAATATTTAATTGTATGCTACTTTGAAAAATAATGGCTGGGCTGGGTAGATTCGAACTACCGAAATGCCAGAGTCAAAGTCTGGTGCCTTACCGCTTGGCTACAGCCCAATATATATATAGTGGGGTGGAAGATGGGACTCGAACCGATGACCTCCAGAGCCACAATCTGGCGTTCTAACCAACTGAACTATACCCACCATAAATGGCGCGCCTGAAGAGATTCGAACTCCTGACCCACTGCTTAGAAGGCAGTTGCTCTATCCTACTGAGCTACAGGCGCAAAAAATGGAGCAGGTGATGAGAATCGAACTCACGTAGTCAGCTTGGAAGGCTGAAGTTCTACCATTGAACTACACCTGCATACCGTAGCAATTCGCACGCCCATGTCCGAGCGACCTAATTATTATAACAGTGTCATTCTGTTTTGTCAATACTTTTTTTAAAAAAACTTATAAAATCATAAATTTTTTCTATTCTGCTTTAACTTATAAACCAATTCGGATAAACGCCTTTCCCCCGCATCCTGCATGATATCTTTTGTATAGCCCGTCCCACAACAGCAGCTAACTCTAAAGGTAAAGTCAGACACAAAATCTTTACGAAGCGAGAAGAGCGGCAAGCCGCACTCCTCGCATGAAAAGCCACGCTTTGTCACAGGCAGCATTCGCGTTGCCTTATCCGACAAATTTTCCAAGTCTGTTTTCAAATAACAAACCTGTCCGCAACGACAACGCAAAACCATCTGCAATCCCTGATACCCCTCTGCATTAAGATATCCTAAAATATGTCGGCAATTCGCACAATAAATCAAACCACCGGCAATATATTTGCGATTTCCGTCAGGTGAACCGATATGTACATGTAAGGTTTGTAACATAATACTCCTTTATTTCTCCTCCGGCGGGAACTGAATAGCATCTACTTCCTTTTCGTATTTACGAACGGTTTCGCGAATCATGCACAGCAACTGTCCGTTGGCAGAACGGTCGTGATAACGCGCAACATGTCTAAACTTGTAGAGCAATTCTTCATCAATACGTAAAGATAAATGTTTTTGTTCCTGATTTGAGTTTATTTTTGCCATAATTCAATTCAACCTCCTAAATTATATTACATATTTCATTTTACCTCGTTTTTTCGACATTTTTTAGATATTGCACCTGAAACAAGTCCGATAAATTTTAAAATCAGTATTTTTAGTCGTTTATCACACCTTTTATGAATATTTTGTGAACAAAATTTGCAAATTTCTCATTTGATTACCGACATAAAAACCATTTCGGAGAGACCGGTGCATAGCCTCTCCGAAGCTAACCCGATTATGCCTTTTCTTTCGGTTTAAAAATAAGTGCAATCAAAAATCCAAAGAAAATAGAGGCAGCAATCCCACCGCTTGCCGCAGTATTTCCGCCGGTAAAGATTCCCAAAAAGCCATGCTCCTGCACCCCTTTAATCGCTCCCTTTGCCAAGGTATTCCCAAATCCGAGAATAGGTACCGTAGCACCTGCGCCGCCGATTTTGACAACGTAATCATACAATCCCAGTCCGCCCAGCAGCGCTCCCAGAACTACAAAAAGCACCAAAATACGAGCCGGCGTCATCTTTGTTTTGTCGATTAAAATTTGCGCAATGGCACAAATGACACCGCCAACCCAAAAAGCATTGAAGTATTGCATATTTTTCTTCCTTTCTTTATAATTTAAACTAATAGTTACAATACGGCATTTGTCTCCGCCGTACTACCCATTCATGTATTGGAAATCGCCACTGCGTGCGCAATACTCGGTATAGACTCGCCCTGCAAAGCAGAAGTAGGGCTAAGCAAGGCTCCCGTCGCCACAAAGAGAAGCCGATTGATCGCCTTCGTCCGTAACTGTTCCATCAAATATCCCGCTAAGGTAATCGCGCTGCAGCCGCAACCGGAACCTCCGGCATGCACATCCTGATTTTCCATATCAAAAATCATACAACCGCAATCATTATAGTTTTGCGACATATCATATCCCATATCCGGCATCAATTCTTTCACAATATCACTTCCTACCTGCCCTAAATCACCGGTTACAATCAAGTCATAGTAATCCGGTTTTCTGCCGGTATCTTCGAAATGAGTTTTCAATGTGTCAATCGCGGCCGGAGCCATTGCGCCACCCATATTATTTGCATCCTTGATTCCCATATCCACAATTTTGCCAGTTGTAATATGTGTAACATACGGTCCGCTTCCATTTGCGGACAATAAAATCGCCCCCGCCCCCGTAACCGTCCATTGCGCTGTGGGCGTCCGCTGTCCGCCGTATTCCAACGGGGTACGATACTGCCGCTCCGCTGTACAAAAATGGCTGGACGTTGCAGCAATACAGCTTTGTGCAAAGTCTCCGTCTATCATCATTGAGGCTAAGCTGATACTTTCCGCCATGGTGGAGCACGCACCATACAGACCGAAAAACGGAAGCTGCATTTCGCGTATCCCAAAGCTTGTACCAATACACTGATTGAGCAAATCTCCCGCAAAAATATATTGTATATCACTCACTCTGCAATTTGCTTGATTAATAACAGAGTGAACCGCCTCTTTCTGCATCTTACTTTCCGTTTTCTCCCAAGTCTTTTCTCCCCACTCGGCATCTTCCAGAATAACGTCAAAATATTTTTTCAAGGGACCTTCCCCTTCTTTTTTGCCCGCTATTGTTGCACCTGCAACAAGACTCACATTGGAATTAATTGCAACAGTTTGATTGCCTAACCGTTTTGTCATGTCGTTCTCCCTTCTGCCGCTGCGGCAGCATATTTGAGTTACATTATGGTTGCACTGATAATGTAGTATATAAATCCAACCGCAATAGAAGCGGTAATCCCATAGACCAGAACCGGTCCTGCAATTACAAACATTTTCGATGCAAGTCCCAGTACATAACCTTCCCTCTTAAATTCCATCGCAGGGGATACAATGGCATTCGCAAATCCTGTAATCGGAACAAGTGTACCGGCTCCGCCGTACTTCGCGATTTTGTTATACACATCTAATCCGGTCAGCAATGCTCCCAAAAACACCATGGTAATCGGAACAGCGGTTTTCACCATTTCCTCCTCCATATTCAGTATATTGGTGTAGAAATCACTGAATGCTTGTCCGATTACACAAATCGCTCCTCCTATCACAAAAGCAAGCAGCATATTTCTTCCAAGCTTACTGTCCGGAGATTTTTGATTGACATACTCCAAGTACTCTTCCTTCGTATACTTCAACATTAATCGCCATGCCTTTCTGCCCACAAGTAATAATAAAAAATTTTGCCTACCCCTTATCGTGGGCGGATAAGGCGTATACCGGCGATTAGCGCATTTATGCGCGTTCTTCCTCGCGGAGCGGAATCGCATGAATTTTTCACACCATTCACTCCTTTTCGAATTTTCATCGCTATATTAATGTTCTTTCCTAATTTATTATGCGCCGGAGGAATTTGGTTTATTCCAATCTGCTTGTAAAATAAAATGCTCGAAGATTCCGAGATATGAATCTTCGAGCTGAATCCGCGGTTATTCCTCTAACCGCCATATATTTTTATCTTTGCGAAAAATCAGACAGGTAGCGATTCCGACAAATCCCAAAATCAAAAACAAAAATGCCGCGCCTGTCCCTTTCCCTGTACCGAATATACAGCACAGCAAACTGTCGGAAGGCATACTTTTCATAAACGGTTCAAAAATATTATCAACCAAAACTCCGCCCAACAGATACCCAATCGGAATAGTAAAGAATTGCAGTGTATTTCTGGCGGCATACACCCGCCCCTGCATCTCTAACGGAATATATCCCCGCATTAAGGAATCCATATTAGCATTCATAACCGGAATCGCCAACCATCCCAAAACCGCACCAATGCACCATATCGGCACACTTCTGCCAAATGCAAGAAAAAAAATTCTCTGTGCTCATGGAGAGCAAAAGCGTATTGCAAATCATACGCACTCTGCTTTTCGGTGTGGGCATCAAGGAAGCGGCTGCGCTTCCGACCAACATAGCAATTCCGGTAACGGCGTTTACCGTGCCCATAGCATTCGCGGCACCACCGTTTCTTGACAAAAGCATCGGGGGCAGCGCGGCATGATAAACAGACGCAGTAAGATTGATTGCCGCCAAAAACAGAATCAAATCCAAAATTCCCCTGTTGTGCCTAAGATACTGCAAACCATCTCTTGCCAACCGCAAAACCGATTTTTCTCTCCCCGCGCTGCAAGGCAATTCAGGTATCTTCACAAAACACAGTAACGATACAAATGCAACGCCAAAAGTCAATAAATCGCTCAAGATTACCGTCTGCATATTGGTAAAGGTGAGCAACGCTGTTGCCGCGACAGGTGTCATAATATTCACCAATGCCCCGGAAAACGAGCGCATGCCACTGACCTTTTGATAGTACTTTTTAGGTGTAAGAATACTTATGGTCACGTCTGCCGCAGGCTGTTGAATCGTGTTCATCAACCCATTCAGTGCGTTCAGTATATACAAATGCCACGCCCTTAACATTCCGGTCTGCAAAAACAATAATACCGTAACCGTACATATCGCAGCAAAACTATCACACACAAGCATAATCACTTTCTTGTTCCAACGGTCGCTCAGTGCGCCCGCAAAAACACTTATAACTACATACGGTGCGTAAGAGCATACCGACAGCAACGCTGTTTCCAATGCCGATCCATTCTGCTGATACAGCCATATAATCAGCGCGTAATTTGTCATCGCACTACCCAAAGAAGAAAACGCTTGTGTAAGCCATAAAATAATTAAACTGTGTAATTCTTTCCAGGTGTTTTTACTTAACTTCATTTCGACTTTGCTCCTTTTGATATATGATATCGAAAAATGCAAAGTCTTTGCCGGACGTTTCGTGATTCTATCGCTCCATGCTATCTCGTCCGAATCAGACCTTGCATGGAGCAGCAGCAATACAGAGTATCACGGTTTTTCCTCCTCAAAATGGATTTAGTTTTTATCGGTAATTAGTTCAGTCCTCCAATACCGCATTGAGCCAGTTCTCTGTAATGAGCATATGTCCGGCGTCTGTCGGATGTACGCCATCCGCAGACCAAACCGAAGACTCGGACGCAATTGCCTGCTGTGCAAAAATACCGTCCATCGGGACATATATCGCGTTAAATTCCTTTGCCAACTTACGGGCAACCTGCAAACGCGGGTCTAAATCCTCCCGCCAATGTTGCTTATCCTCTACAAAAGGAAGCAAAAACGGTTCTATCATTACAATAGGAATGTCGCCTAACGCTTCCCGCACACGGGTAAGCGCCGTGCGGGAATTATCTTCATACTGCTGCGCGGTGGTAATCGTCTGCGCAGCATCATACCGCCGCCACGTATCATTAACGCCGATTAAAACCGACAGCATATCAGGTTTTAACACAATACAGTCCTCTTCCCAACGAGCGAGCATCTGCGCACTGGTGTCTCCGGAAATACCGCGATTGATAAAATTCAAATGATAATTTGGAAATTCTGCACGCAAAGCGGCAGCAATAAAATGCGGATAACCGTTGCCCAAATCACCGCTTTCCTCACGATTCCTGCCGCAATCGGTAATACTGTCACCCTGAAACAAAATTGTCATATTCGGTTTCAAAATCATATTTTTCTCCTCCAAACCGGCGAAATTTTCTACCGCTATAGTATCTCACATAACCAAACATTTGTCAATATATTAAATTTCGGACAAAAACACATATTTTTATGACATTTCTCCATGGAATTTTAATTTTACCAATGATATACTGAAAGAAATCAGATTGAAAGGAGCAAAAATATGCCAATTATCTATCATGAGTTAAATAAGGAGTTTCACCTCTATAATGACAAAATGAGTTATATTATCGGAGTCCTGCACAGCGGACATTTGGGTCAAATTTATTACGGTAAGCATTTGCGGGACCGAGACAGCTTTCAGCACCTGATAGAATACCGCGGACGTTCACAGGCAACCTATTTAAGCAAAGACGGAAAAAGAATTTATTTGGAAAATCTGAAACAGGAATATCCATCGTACGGCAGCGGCGACATGCATTATCCCGCGTTTGAATTGCAACAGGCAAACGGCGGGCCGGTAACGGATTTTCAATACGTTTCTCACCAAATTTACAGCGGAAAACCAAAGCTGAACGGTCTGCCCGCCACCTATGTGGAACGCGACGAAGAAGCGCAGACTTTGGAAATCACACTGCGCGACAGCGTTATTCAAACAAAGCTGATACTCACCTATACCATTTATGAAAGCTTGCCCGTCATTGCCCGCAGCGCAAAATTCGTCTGTGAAGGCGGCGAAGGCATTACCTTGACAAAGGCAATGAGTATGAGTGTAGACCTGCCGGACATGGATTTTGAAATGATGGAACTGACCGGCGCATGGGCGAGGGAACGGAACGTGCAATGGCGCAAACTGGCATACGGCGTGCAATCCGTCCATAGTATGCGTGGCGCAAGCAGCAGCCTCTTTAATCCGTTCATCGCCTTAAAGCGCCCAAACACCACAGAACATACCGGCGAAGTTTACGGATTCAGCTTGGTGTACAGCGGCAACTTCTTGGCACAAGCAGAAGCAGACACTTTCGACATTACCCGCGTAACAATGGGAATCCACCCGATGCATTTCGCGTGGCCCTTACAGCCCGGAGAGGAGTTTCAGACTCCGGAGGTTGTCATGGTTTACAGTCAGGAAGGTCTGAACGGTATGAGCCAAACCTATCACAAACTGTACCGTACTCGTTTAGCGCGCGGAGAATGGCGGGATCAACCCCGTCCCATCCTTATCAATAATTGGGAGGCAACTTACTTTGATTTTAATGAAGAAAAAATCCTGACAATTGCCGACACTGCAAAGCGCTTGGGAATAGAACTTTTTGTATTGGATGACGGCTGGTTTGGCAAACGCGATGATGATACCAGTTCCTTAGGCGACTGGTTCCCCGACTTAAATAAACTGCCCGGCGGCATCAAAGGTCTTGCCGAAAAAATCGAACAAATGGGACTGCGGTTTGGACTGTGGTTTGAACCGGAAATGATAAATGAAAACAGTGATTTATACCGTGCGCATCCGGACTGGATTTTACATGTGCCGGGACGGAGTGTATCCCAAGCCAGACAGCAATTTGTTTTGGACTTTTCACGCGAAGAAGTGGTAGCCACTATCGGTGACATGATGGAAAAAATACTGTCTGAGGCTCCGGTTTCCTATGTAAAATGGGATATGAACCGCTATATGAGCGAGGTATATTCCTGCACGGCAGACGCGAAACATCAAGGCATGGTATTCCACAAATACATCTTAGGCGTTTACCGTCTGTATGAGCGACTGACGCAAAAGTTCCCGCACATTCTGTTTGAATCCTGCGCCGGCGGCGGCTCTCGGTTTGACCCGGGTCTGTTGTATTACGCGCCGCAGGGGTGGACCTCCGATAATTCAGACGCCGGCGAACGATTGAAAATTCAATACGGTACATCCATGGTATATCCGGTCAGCAGCATGGGAGCGCATGTTTCAGCTGTACCAAATCATCAAATGGGACGTGTCACACCATTGGAAACCCGCGCAAACGTTGCATACTTCGGCACATTCGGATACGAGCTTGACTTGAATCAGTTAACCGAAGAGGAACAGACAGAGGTCGCAGAACAAATTAAATTTATGAAAAAATATCGCAAGCTGTTCCAACAGGGAACGTTTTACCGTCTGCTCAGTCCGTTTGAGGGAAATATTACCGCGTGGATGGTTGTGTCAGAGGATAAGAAAACGGCGATTGTGGGATATTACCGCTCACAAAGCGAGGTAGCCTCGCCGCAGAGCCGTCTTTGTCTTGCCGGATTAGACGAAAATTTATCCTACCGCATCTGCGGAGAGGAACTCTTGCACGGCGGTGACGAATTGATGTCCTGCGGAATCATTACCACCGATTTTTCAAACGGTAAATTAGGCGATTACCTTTCCCGCCTTTACATTTTAGAGGCGGAATAAAATTTTAATATTCACCAAATAAGGGCGTCACAGTAATGCGACGCCCTCTATACTTTTGCTATTCTTTACACTTGATTCCCTTGTAAATTTCATAAATTCCGGTCAGGAGCAGAAACCAACCAAACAGTTTGCGCAGCAGGTCGCTGTGCAGACCGACCGCAACCCATGAGCCAAGCAGAGCACCCACAACGCCGGACAAACCGATAGACAACGCGCATTTCCATTCGACAGCCTTATTTTTGCAATGAATGATAAGCGCGGCGACCGCCGTAGGGAGAAAATACAGCAAATTGATGCCCTGCGCGGTTTGCTGATTCATCTGTGTCAGCAAAATCAATATCGGGATCAATATTGCTCCGCCTCCGATTCCCATACCACTGATTACTCCGCTGAACAGTCCAATGATAGCATAAAGCAACATAATTCCCCCTTTTTACCAAATCATTTTGGCAGCCGACAAAATAATCAATCCGCCAAACAGAATTTTTAGCCACTTTTTCGGAATTTTTTTCAACACTTTTGCGCCAATCAGACCGCCGACAATTCCGCCGCCCGAAACCCAAAGCAGAATGTTAAAATCAAAAAATCCGTTTTTGATATAAAAAACCGAACTGACCACCGACAGCATCAATATAATCGCAATCGCGGTCGAATGCGATTTTTTCGCGTCAATGTGCAAAAACTTTTCCATGGCGGCAACGACAATCACCCCGCCGCCTGAACCGAATAAACCGTTTAAAAGTCCCGTTGCCATACCGATGGTAATATGTTTCCAATACTGTTTCAACCAATTTATCAAAAGAAAAACCACCCTTAATTTATCATTAAGGGTAGTTTTTGCTTTTTTTCAAATATTATTCTCAGCGATTGAGATAGTTAAAAATCATAATTGCCGCGTCCGCACGTGTCACACTTTCCTGCGGATTGAAGTTATTTGCCTCATCGCCGCGGACAACGCCAAACCCTTTGGCAATCGCGACATAGCCCTCCAGTCCATCGGTAATCGCCGCGCGGTCTGCAAATCCGCAGTTGTAAATATCCTGCAGCGCCGCTACTTTGTCATAACCTAAAGCGCGGACAATATATTTTACCGCTTCTTCTCTGCTTGCAATCTTCTCGGGGTCTTTTTCTTCTGCCAAAACAATCTGGTTACGGCTCGCAATGCTGTAAATTTCACCACGCTCCAGTGGAACTATACCGCCGCCTACCAAACGGGAAACAAAACCGAGCAGTTCCTCCTGAGTAATAAAATCATCAGGACGGAATTCCGTCTGCCCTACCTCAGTTTCAATCATACCGTTATCTAAAAGCGCTTTGATTGCGCTTTCACCGTAATGTCCCGCAATATCTGTTATTTCAGAGGACGCCGGTATGTTCTCCTTATACTCACTGCCGTCATAACTGAGCAACTTGCCCGTCTTGGCAGAAATGCGATTCGGCTTCTGCTCATTCAGCACATAAACCAAGCACGGATTTGCCGGTTTTTCGCCGTACATCATTCTGTTGAGGTCTACGTATTTCTTCGTCAAACCGACCTGACGGAACAACTCTTCCGCCGCTTTCGACTCATCAATGATATTGTCGGTACTCTCAAACACATACTCCTTGTTCCAATTCTTATAGAAACGCTTTACCTTTCCGGTCTGCGGATTGATAGCAACGCTGATATTGTTGGACTCGCATACTACATCATTCGCGTAACGGACAAAATTCACGCTGTATTCCGCCACGCCGTTTTCGCGTTCCTTATCTGCTTTCGTTTGCGCAAACTCATCTGCCGCATATTTTGCCGCAAAATCCTGCGCCAGCTTATTTGCCTGCTCAGAGGTTACAACCGCCTTTTCCTCTGCCGTATAAGAAGAGCGGTAATCCATTTCCGTATACTGTGAATAACTCTGCAAGCTGCCGTTCTCCGCGTCTAAGGTCGCATATGCGCTCTCCATGGAATCCTCTCCGCCCTTGCGCAGTTCCAAACGCAATTCATACCGATATTTTCCCTCTTCGCCATAGCGGCTGTAATTGCTGTTTGCCAAGGTGTAATCTTCAATACCCAGTTCCGGCATCGCCTTGAGCGTCTTTTCCGCATCTTCGACAGAAATCAAATTTGCCATTTCGGAAACATTCGCCTGCTCCTCTTTCGTCATCTGATAAGCCGCGCTTTTGAAACTGCCGCCGCCCGAAACTCCGAGGTCAGCCCTTGCCGCTGCCTGCGGCTCCGCCGCGTCCTCGGTAACACCGTTATACGCGCCCTGCGAATATTGCACTTCTTCGCCGTCGGTCGCGCGAATCATCACTGCCTCGCGGCTCGGAACATACGCCAAATACTGATCATTCTCTTCACCGGAAAAATATTTCAGTTCCATCGGACTATATTGCGTAAATTTCTTCTGCGCATCCTCAACAGGCATAGTGTGGCTTCCTGTAGGCATACCATCCGAGTAAGTCCAGCGGGAATACATAGAAGTCACTTCGCCGGTCTGCTTATCCAAAGAGAAAGAAACATAGTTATCGCAGAACGGAATTCCATTCACTTTGCGCTGAAAAACAACGCTCGCGTCTGAATCAAAAACACCCTTTTCCAGCGGAGTTTCTGCGCCATCAATATCCAGTTCAGACACCCAGGACAGATTGACCTTCTCTATCCATGCTACGGCAATATCCTTGAGCTGCTGTCCGTTATATTTTGCCAGTTTAAGAGAGTCGTCTCTGTCATACCACCCCGTATTGTAGTTGGTAATATCTCCTTTGCTGTTCACTGTAACGCGAATGGTACGGGAATTCTCATAACTGTCTCCCTCAGTTGACCATCTCAAATTATAACTGGTCATACTGCCCTCACTGTTTACGGAACTGTCAAATTGAGAATACTCCGCCGGAATCTCTATCCGCGTCCGCGCCTCCCCAATCGCCGTCTCCAAGCCTGTGTCCGCCGCAAAGACCGACAGCGGTGAAATCACACTGACCGCCATTGCCGCGGCCGCCAAAATGCTTACTGCTTTTTTCACTGAAAATACACCCTTTCTTTGTTAAATAATAACACTCGTGCTCACTTATACTCTTTAGACGCATCGACTATTGAATATGTTCCGTATTTTCCAAAAAATCCAGCATTTTTTTATATTGTTTGCCTAAACATTCAAATAAAAGTCCGGTGCGCAAGCCGTTGTCGCTGATTATCACCTGCGGAGTATCCAATTCTTCCATTAGGCACTGCAAGGGCAACAGACCGCCACTGATAATGTCCGCACGCTCTTTATCAATCCCGCGGATTTTCTTCCGTTCTTCAGGAGGACACTCTGCTATCATACAACACAATTCCCGTACCCGCTCTTTGGTAAGTTCGTATCCATGTATCGGAGCATCTTTTTGGGACAGTTTAATATCTACTTTCGCCAAGGTGCGGATACTGCCGCCCAAACCAATTATGGGAACGCCGCGGCACTGCGTCAGCCATTCCGCCTGACGGAGCTGCTCTCGCACAAACCCCTCCGCCTTTCGGCGCGACTGTTCACTTTCCCCCTGCCGAAAAAACTGTTCGCTCAAACTCACTGCCCCCATAGGAATACTCAGCGCTTCCTGTACTGCGCCGTCTTGTACCGCAATCAGTTCGGTACTTCCGCCGCCGGTGTCCACAATCAGGCAATCCTCCACCTTCAAACTGCCAACAACACCCAAAAAATCATATACCGCCTCTTGCCTGCCGGAAATAACACGCAGAGCAATCCCCGTTTCGCGCATTACCTCCGCGACAAAGAATTTCTGATTTTCCGCCTTGCGCACGCCTGCTGTCGCCACGGCATGAACTTCCGTAACGTGAAAACGTTCCATTTCCTGTTTAAATTCCTTGAGTGCCTCTATGGTACGCCACATTGGCGCGACTTTCAACCTCATATCGTCATTCATATTTTCACTCAGCCGCACCATTTTCCTTGTCTGATACAACAATTCCGTCTGCGCGCCCGGATAAATCTTTACAATATCCATACGCACGGAATTGGAACCCAAATCTATAATCGCAATGATTGCCATGCCGCCGCCCCTTTCTGTTTCTTTTTTCCATTATTCACAGCTTTTTACCGTTTCATACCGAACCGAAAAATCGGGATTGCCTGTCGGCAATCCCGTATTTTACATTTCTTATGAGTTAATAGAATAGTTCGGCGCCTCTTTCGTGATGTAAACATCGTGCGGATGACTTTCTTTCAAACCGGCGCCTGTAATTCTGACAAATTTGCCGTTCTGTTTTAACAACGGAACTGTCTTTGTCCCGCAGTAGCCCATGCCCGCGCGCAAACCGCCCAGCAACTGATAAATCGTATCAGAAACCGCGCCCTTGTAAGGCACACGTCCTTCAACACCCTCCGGAACCAATTTCTTGTTGCCTTCCTGGAAGTATCTGTCCTTACTACCGTCGTTCATCGCTCCGAGAGAACCCATGCCGCGGTAAACCTTAAACTGTCTGCCCTGATAAAGTTCTGTCTCTCCGGGACTTTCCTCACAACCCGCCAAAATACTGCCGACCATGATAACGTCAGCTCCCGCCGCAATCGCCTTAACGATATCGCCGGAATACTTGATTCCGCCGTCGGCAATAATCGGAATATCGTATTTAGCAGCTACTTCCGCTACATCACAAACCGCGGTTACCTGCGGCACACCAATACCTGCCACAACACGGGTGGTACAAATGGAACCCGGACCGATACCGACTTTCACACAATCTGCGCCTGCATCAATCAGGAACTGCGCCGCTTCTCCCGTCGCAATATTGCCCGCAATCAACTGCAAATCAGGAAATTTCGCCTTAATCTGTCTTACACAATTCGCAATATTCGCGGAATGGCCATGCGCGGAATCCAAAACAACTACGTCAACCTTTGCTGCTACCAACGCGGCGGCACGTTCTAATACGTCATCCGTCACGCCCAGCGCCGCTCCGACCAAAAGACGACCGTTATCATCTCTCGCTGAATTCGGGTAGCGTACCGCTTTTTCGATGTCCTTGATGGTGATAAGACCTTTGAGCATATAATTATCGTCTACGATAGGAAGTTTTTCAATTTTGCCCTTGCGCAAAATTTCCTTCGCCTCTTTCAGCGTTGTTCCCTCCGGAGCGGTAATCAGATTTTCTTTGGTCATTGACTCTTTAATCTTCTTATTATAATCCGTCTCAAATTTCAGGTCACGGTTTGTCAGTATTCCCACCAGCTTGCCGTTTTCCGTAATCGGCACACCCGAAATTTTGTAGCGCCCCATCAAATTCTCAGCATCGCTGAGGGTGTTTTCCGGCGAGAGGGAGAACGGGTCAACAATAACGCCGTGTTCCGAACGCTTTACCTTGTCCACTTCGCCCGCCTGTTCTTCAATCGTCATGTTTTTGTGAATGATACCGATACCACCCTCGCGCGCAACCGCAATCGCCATGCGGGACTCGGTAACGGTGTCCATCGCTGAACTCATCAAAGGAATATTCAGCTTAATCTTCTTTGTCAATCTGGTGCTCAAATCAACTTCTCTGGGTAAAAAATCGGACTGCTGAGGAACCAGCAGCACATCGTCAAACGTGAGGCCTTCTTTCGCAAATTTTTCAGTATACATAGTCCTATCACCTCATAAAATCTTTCTTTTCGTCATAGCCGTAACAAAATTGTAATAATTTATTTTACCACACATTCATCGGACAAGTCAACCACATTTTCTTCAAATGAGCCGAAATTTTCAACAAAATTTTCATTTATCTCTGCATGTAAAATTATGTATTGACAAAATTTGATTTATATGTTATACTAAAATAAGTATATGCTTTTTTGGCGATACAAACATCAAAAGGAGTTGTGTACATATGTCCAACAAAACTATCAGCACCAAAGATTTAGTCACCACAGCGCTTCTGATTGCAATCGGAATCCTGATCCCTATCGTGTTCACTCCTCTGCGCATCGTAGTAGGACCTTTTACCGCTACACTGACCGCGCATGTTCCTGTTATTATAGCAATGTTTATCTCGCCGTGGGCGGCTATTTTTACCGCCATCGGCACTGCTATCGGATTTGTGTTCTCATCGCCGCTCGTTGTTGCAGCAAGAGCAGCCTCCCATCTGGTATTTGCAATCGTCGGAGCATTTATGATTCAAAAGCGTTGTAATTTGATTTTAACATGGCTGGTTACCGTTGTGTTGCACGCGGTCTGTGAAGCGTTGGTTGTATGGCTCTTCTTTCTTGGCGGACTGTCAGCGCCGCCGACGGGATATTCTTCCATCGTTATGGTTATCATCACAGCGATCGGCACAGTCGGACATCACACAGTAGACTATATCATCGCCTACATTATTATGGCAGCCGCGTTGGTACGGATGAAAGCCGTTCCTCCGCTGCCACATCTTTGGAGAAATAAATAAAGAAAAATGCTGTGCCTCAAAAACGGTACAGCATTTTTTGTTGCGTTCATTGCTTTTCCCGCTCAACTGTGCTATACTGTATATACTGATATATCAACAAAACGGCGAAAGGAACTGTACCTATGAAAAAATGTTTTTATACGCTTATTTTCCTTTTTCTGATTACTTTTACGCCGGCAGTCTATGCCGGTGATTATCTGGTTGGGCTGTCACAGGACGCACCCCTTCCTCTTTCCTCAGACACGCTTGCACTGGAACCTGTCGCCCCTTCTGTCGGTGTGTACTCCACTTCGGACTTTGCGTTTGCGCAGCGTCTGTTGGCAGAGGGAATCATCGATTATATAGAAGAAAACGCTATTGTCACACTCTTTGATACGCCGAATGACTCCTATTATTCTACACAATGGAATATGCTCAAATGCGGAATCCCTGCCGCCCGCGCCATAACGCGCGGCAGCGCAAATGTCAAGGTCGCTGTCATCGACAGCGGAATTCAAGCCGGGCATCCCGACTTTGGCACAAATATACTCCCCGGAAAAAATACAATTGACGGAAGCACCGACATCAACGATGTCTACGGTCACGGGACTGCCGTCACAGGCATTATCGGTGCGTTATCCTCTAACGGCGTCGGAATCGCCGGCATTGCGGATCAAGTGCAAATTTTGCCAATTCAATTTCTGACACTTGCCCTTAATTCCAGTGGAAACTATGTCTATGTCACACAAAACGGAGTTAGACAGCCTAAAGTAGAAGGCGGGCGCAGCAGCAATTTAATTGCAGGTATTGAATATGCTCTTGATCAAGGCTGCGATGTCATCAATATCAGCGCCGGCGTAACTTACACCGCTCTCAGTTCCAGCGAACTGCAAAGTTTTCGCAGCATACTTGACCGCGCTTATGAAGAAAATGTGATTGTGGTTGCAGCCGCAGGCAATGACGGTAACGCCACACTGAGTTATCCCGCCGCGGACGAAACAGTTATCGGTGTCGGTTCTATTGATTCCAACAATATTGTTGCAAGCAGTTCTCAGCGCAATGAATCGGTATTTGTCTGTGCTCCGGGCGTCAGTATTCCTACCACTATTTCTAACAAGTGCGCAATTCCAAAAACCGCCCTTTCTACGGGCTACGCTTTAGTAAGCGGCACCTCTTTTGCCGCGCCTCATGTCACAGCACTTGCAGCGTTAGCGCGTTCTATTGACCCCGACCTGACACCACAGGAATTTATGGCATATTTAAGCCAAACCGCGCTTGACCTCGGCACACCCGGCTATGACACCAGCTACGGCTACGGGTTGATTGACATGGCGACTCTTCTTAACGAAGTGCTCGACATTACAGAACTGGCTTCACGCAACCCGTCTTTGCCGAAAATGCGTTTACTGAGCGGAATCCCCTCCCGTTCAAGCGATGTTGATGCCCTCACCGATAAATTGCGGAATAATACGGCACAAACTATCTCCGGCACGGTAATCACGGCATTTTACCATGAAGATGGTAGTATGGCAGCCGCGCCGATTACAACGCCGATTACCCTTGCACCATTCAGCAAATTTGAATATTCCATTCCGATTCCGCCCTGTTATTCCATACAACGTTTTTTCTGGTCGGGAATAGGGACAATGACACCACTTCTCCCCCCGGAAGAGAGTTGACACCTTTAAAATTGTAATAACTATATTTCTAAAAAGATAAGGGAGAGTAATTGCCTTGAGAATTCGGAAAAATTACGGGGATAAAAATTTAATCGGAAAAAAGGTCTACGAATTAAGACAAGCAAAAGGAATCAGGCAAAAAGATTTTATTGCGCAAATACAATCGTTGGGCGTAGACATCAATCCCTCCAGTTTATCCAAACTGGAGGGGCAAAACAGAATTGCAACGGACAAGGAAATTCGGGCGATTGCAAAGATTCTGCAAGTATCTTATGCAGACTTGATAGGCACATACGAAAATGATTAAAAGACTGCTCCGTTTCCTAATCCATTTGACTTATCCGCCGAAGTGTACCTTTTGCCGCATCCCGTTAGAACCGCATACAAAAGAAAAAGTGTGCGAAAACTGTCGCCTTTCCTTGCAGTACTGCGCCGGGCAGCTTTGCTGCAAAAAATGCGGCAAACCCTTTCCCTCCTTGGGCGAAAAAGGTTTGTGCCTGAACTGTCTTGACGGGCGCAGTACCGGATATCGGCGCGTTATTTCCGTATTTGAATATGACAATCTGGTGCGCCACAGCATTTCCGCCTACAAAGGCGACCAACCGCAACGTCAGCTTGCCAAAGACTATGCCCGTTACATTAAGATGATGATTGAACTGGAATATCTCGACATTCCCTTTGATTATATTATCAGCGTTCCGCCCAGCCGACACAGAATGCGGACAAAAAACTTTGACCATATCGCGCATCTGTGCAAGTATCTTTCAAAAGAAACAGGAATTCCGTTCCTGCGCCGTTGCCTGATTCAATGCGGCAGAATGAAAAAGCAAAGCGCACTTTCCTATCAGGAACGTATGCAAAATTTGGTCGGAAGTATTAAAGTGCGCCGTCGCAAATTGAAATTTTTGTCAGGAACCTCCTGTCTGTTGATAGACGATATTTGTACCACAGGCAGCACTTTGGACGAATGTGCCCGCATGTTGAAAAAAGCAGGGGCAAAGCAAGTGTATGCCGCCACTTTGGCAACTGTTACAAAAGGAAAGAAAAATTTGCAAAAACAGGAAGAAAAAATCACGCATAACTCTCTGCATTGACAACAAACTATGTATGTACCTAAATTAAGAAAATTCAGAAAGGAGCATACATCATGTCAAAAAATTACCGCAAGTCAAGAATTATGACACCGGAAGCATACGATGCCATGCAGAAGTTCAAAATGGAATGTGCCAGAGAAATCGGACGGGAACAATTTACATTTCAAAAGAATGACCATTACAAAGGTGATTTAACTGCCGCACAGAACGGGCACGAGGGTGGCCCGATCGGCGGACAAATGGTGAAAAAAATGATTGAAAAGTATCAGAACGATATGATTTAAGATAAAAGATAAAAAAAACAGCCGCTTGCCTTTTTGAGGCAAGCGGCTGTTTTTTCTCCTATAAAGGCAAACTTGCTACAGCGTTCAAGTCCATTTTTGCCGTTTCGTTATTCTGATACGCGTGATATGCGGCACAACCTATCATTGCCGCATTGTCTGTGCATAGCCCCAAAGACGGACAGTGAAAACCAAATCCATTTTCCTCCGCCTTTTGCCGCACTCGTTCCCGCAACGGCGCATTGGCAGCAACGCCACCTGCCAACGCCACCTGCGTCACGCCATTTTTCTTCGCACACTCAATCAGATGACTGCTCAGCACATCAATCACCGCCTCCTGAAAAGACGCGGCAATATCATTTTTGTTGACGGGCTCTCCCTTTTGCTCTGCATTGTGCAAATAATTCATCACAGCGGTTTTCACCCCGCTGAAACTAAAGTCAAAACCTTCCTCCCCCATATTGACGCGAGGAAATTTAATAGCATTAGGGTTTCCCTGTTCCGCCGCCCGTTGAATAGCAGGTCCTCCCGGATAACCAAAGCCCAGCACGCGAGAGACCTTATCAAACGCTTCTCCTGCCGCATCATCATAGGTGCGCGCCAAAGCATGGTACTCCGTATAGCTCTTCACCAAAACAATATGACTATGCCCACCCGAAGCAACCAAACACACAAACGGCGGTTCAAATTTCGGTGGTTCCAAATAATTCGCGCAAATGTGTCCCTTAATATGATGAACAGGTATCAGAGGTTTACGCAAGGCAAAACTAAGCGCCTTTGCTGTAGAAACGCCAACCAACAGCGCACCTACTAAACCCGGTCCGTAAGTAACACCTACCGCGTCTATCTCGCTCAGACATATTCCGGCGTCTGTCACCGCCTTATCAACCACCTGACTGATATGTTCAATATGCTGACGCGACGCAACCTCCGGCACTACTCCGCCAAACTGTTTGTGCATATCAATTTGTGTGTGAATCACGTTGGATAATACATGTTTGCCGTCCTCTACTACCGCTGCGGCTGTCTCATCACAGGAACTTTCAATCGCCAGAATTTTCATCGTTTTCTCCAACCTCTCTCACCATCAGTAGCGCATCTTCTGTACCATTGTAATATTTTTTCCTTATTCCGTAAGGTTTAAATCCGAATGCGGTATACAATCGCTGTGCTGCAAAATTGCTTTGTCGCACCTCTAAACGAACAGTACAAACCGCCCTCCGTTCACACTCGTTCAACAACTGCTCCAGTAAAGCATGCCCCACTCCCCGACGTTGAAATTCGGGAGCAGTTGCAATACTAATCACTTCTGCCTCGTCTGCAATCTGCCACATTCCGGCATAACCGACAATTTTGCTGTCTATTTTCGCAGTAACATAATACGAAATTTTGTTTGTCAATTCCCGCTCAAACGTTTCTTTCGCGTACGCGTCCACGAAACAGGCACATTCAATCCGATATACCGCGTCAATATCCTGCGCGCATAGTCGTTGTATTTCAATCATGTCAACTTCTCCAGTATTTTTTGAATCAACCGCTGCATCTGTTCAAAACAAACACGGTATACAAATTCATCCCCGCCATAAGGATCTCTGACATCACCACTTTCCCCTGCATATTCCGCCAAAGTGAAAATTTTCTCCTTATACTGCGGCATTGCCAAACACAGTGTATCTGCATGGGAACGAGTCATTGCCAGTACAACATCAGAATCTGCGAGCAGCTGCGGCGTAATTTGCCTTGCCCTATGTCCGCTCAAATCTATCCCGTGCTCGTGTGCGACCAAAATCGCATTGCTATTCGCCAAATTCTCTGTACCCACAGCCAATCCGGCAGAGGAAGCAGAAATCTCCCGTTCCATTTTTTCGGCAAGGTTCTGCGCGATTCCTTCTGCCATCGGACTGCGGCAAGTATTGCCCGTACAGACAAACAATAGTTTTTTCATCCTCCACCGCTCCTTTCGTTGGCATATCTTAGAATATATCATAATTGGAGCAGATTGTCAACTTCGCAGTGTCATACAGAATCCGACAGCAAAATTTTTATCGGAAATATTTTTACATGAAAAACTGCCGCACGGAAATCCGTGCGGCAGTTTTGGTAATCACTAATTAAGATTAGTTCTCAACTTGAATTGTTACAAACAGCTTCACTTTACCTTTGGACATATAAGCAAAGATTTGTTTGCCTTCTGCTGCGATAAGAGCCTCCGCACCCGTAGGCGGATCCGGTTCCATCGTCACAGTATCGTTCTTAACAGAATACTTCAAGAATTTCGTACTACTGAAATTACTTAAACTGATGGTCAACATTCTGTTATTATCAAATTCACCGCCGTTCAAAATATCTTCAGAGAGTACTAAGTTTTGTGCAGCGTCATCATATCGATAAACCGCTGCGTTAATAACAGTAAATTCTGTTTCTTCCCACTCGGTTTTACTTGTATCAGTGTCCGCACAATCAGGAGTAATGCTGACCTTGCCAATACTGTCGATGTTCCACAGTACATCCTCTGCTTTGATGGTCGCATAACCATCAGCGTCGGTACCGCAGCGTACGATATCACCTTTCTGCAATTCATCCTTCTTTATCTCAGATTCCGACGACAACCATACCTTAGTAGTAGTAGATGAACCGGAAGGGGCAACCCGGATAACAGATAACTGATCCATCGCTGTTCCATCCGGACCATCTTTTTCCGTACTGACCTCATCAATCACATATACCGGTGTCAGTGCGTCTACAGCAGTTGTAGCGTCCGCGCCGTACAACACAACAACCTTCGGAACTTTAGAAACGGAAACGTCAAACACTTCCACATTGTAAAGTCCGTTATTCTTAAAGTCAGTAGCAATGGAAGTCGGTCTGCGATATTCGCTCGTGTCGCTTCTATCATGAGGAACCGCAAAAACCTTAGTGATATTATCAGCCAAAGTAACCGACGGTCCGTTTGAAACAACATTTCCATCTGCGTCAACAAGCTTCAATTGCTTATTTGAACTGGTATATTTCATGGACATTCTACCATCAATAGCAGATAACCTTGTTAATACATCATTCTTGATTTCCTGTCCACCAGATGCCAACGTAGCAGGAATGATTTCATCTATCACTGTTTCGCCGCGCACAGATTTAGTTGTAAACTTAACCAACTGGTGCAAATTAACCGCGGAATTATCATCCGTATTCTGGATAGATACATACTCCTTCAACGCGTTCTCAAATTCGTTCGCATTGGAATAAGACTTGCCCGCAATCTTACTATTCTTATTCGTGTTATAGTAAACAGGTTTAGTGCTGTTTTCAGCCAAAAGCCGTATTCTTAATGAATCATTGTCTAAGTCAGAGGCAGACGCCGCGCTCATGATATATCCATATTGCTGATTTGTGGTAGTTGTTGACTTTTCATAGGCAACCACCGCATTATTCACATCAAAGTAAACGGTAACGTTGTCCCCCACGCTCGGTGCCTGTAAAGCGTTCGCGTTGTCGCTGTACAAAAGCCACGGTGCAGCCGGAGATACATCATAGGCAGTGTTACCGACTTTAATTTCAGAACTGTTGATGCTGAATACTTCGCCTGACTTAGTAGTATTGTTAACCACTGCGGTTCTGAGCAGTTCTCCACCGTTAGCAGAATTGCTCTGCTTATGAGAAACAACACTGGCTTTTGCTTTAATGTTGCCGAAGGTTGTTTCCTTACCGGATACATCCTGTATTTTTAATGTAGAAGCACTGTCGTTGATATTCAACACCAAAGCCTCTCTTGTTTCACCGGAATTTCTGTCTGTAACAGAATAATCCGAAGAAGAAACAACAGACGCAAAATACACATCATAGCTGTTAATTTTAATTACATCATAACTTCCGGTACCTTTAGCATCAATTAATGTCACATCGCCGACTGTCGGAAGCATGGACGGTTCAAATTTACTGCTGCTTGCAGATGTGCCATATAATTTATCATTATAAATCACAACATTTTCATCACTGATGCTATATCTCTTTTCCTTTGCGCTATCAGAAGGATAATAAACGAGCGAGGATGCAGTAGACTCTTCTTTCAAAATATCCTTAGCCTTTACGTTAACCTCTTTTGTATTCTTCTTGGTCGCAGATACCAAAACGCGATTGTCGTCACTGCGATCTTCTGTATAATACAGTTCTACCTGATAACCAAGCCAGTTTTTGTAAGTGTTATTAGAAACCGTATAGGTATAGATGTTTTCTTTACCGTTCTCTCTTGTGAGAATCTGAATTTCATTCGCTCTTATTTTAAGATCAGGAGAAGTCAAAGAGGTGTTTTGATCGGAAATAATGATACCTGTTGCTTTGGTGCTGCCCAATTTGTCCTGCAAAACACTCTTGTCGGAAACTTTTCCGTTTGAGTCTAAAGTTTTAACATCCTTTGCATCGTACAGCATTTGCGCAATGCAGCCGCGAGTAGCAGCAACACCGATTGCGCCGCCTGCTCTCTTGGTAAATCCCATTTCAGTCGCGATTGTCATGTAAGGCTGAAACCACTGAGCCGCATCCTCCACAGAAGCAATTGACTTGCCATATCCCAATGCACAAACAATCATCTTAACCGCTTCTTCATACGCTACAGGGTCGGTGGGCCGGAAAGTGCCGTCTTCATACCCGTTGATAATCCCCATATTGCGCGCAATTGTAATATCACCGATCGCCCAGCTGACCGAAGAATCGGACAAATCCGGGAACGGTGCATTCTCAACAGAAATAGCACCCAATGAATCACTTTGACCGATAAAGCGCATCACCAAGGCGGTGAATTCCGCTCTGTTTACGTTGTTATCCGGATTAAAGTTTCCCTGGTCGTCGCCCTGAATAATACCTAAATCAGAGAGTTGTTCGATAGCAGCTTTATTTGCATGTCCGTCCGGAACATCCGGGAAGGATGCCGCACTTACGCTAAATGCCATACAAGACATAAGCACTGCAAACGCAATAAGACTGCTTAGTACGCGTTTTACATTTCTCATAATTTTTTCCTCCATTTTTGCGCAATTGCGCTTATATAAATTTAATTTATTTCATTCCACCTATCCAAGGGTATAGCTTGGACATATTACAATTTTAACACCTATTGCTCCAAAAGTCAAGGTAAGGTGATGAAATTTATACAAAATGTCATTGAAATATTTTCGACAATTTTATCATTTTTCCTATAATAATGCCAAACTGCAATCTTTCTAATCCTCCACACCTTAGAAACACCTTTCCGAATCGGTATCAATTTTCCGCTTTCATGTTTAGACGCAAATTTCTTTCCGAATGTTCCATATTTCTTTCCGCACATAACTGTTTTCCATCACGACAAACGCCTGAACCCCTACCCCTTTTGTGCATACAATAGAAGTAGAAAAAATTGCAAAAATCGGAGGAGAATCATGTGAAACAGCAACTATCTAAATATGAAAATTCGCAGGAGCGTGCAGAATTAGCCGAACAGTTGCGCCTTGTTACCCAATCGCAGGCATACCTTGGACTGATTATTCTCTCTGTCCTGCTTTCTTATTACGTGTTGGGAATACAAAAAAAGCAAATAGAATGTATGATTCTGCCGCAGAAAACACAAGAATGTGCCTACCTGCCGGCCACCCAAAAAATAAGTTTAATTGCCGGCATATTAGTGATAATCGCCTTGTCCTTTTTCTTTTGCACCTCTGTACGGAACAAAAGTTCTGACTTTACTTCCCCCACAGCAGTTCGGCAAGAAGAACGCAGTATACTTGCTTCATTTTTGGTATTAGCAGCAGCGCTGCTTCGATTTCAAAATCTGACAGAAACTGCATAAAGAAAAAACACTCCTCGGAAATAAAACTTCCGAGGAGTGTTTCAAATTCAATTATTCACCAAAGGAAACGCCGATAGAACGCGCAGTGTTTACCCATTCGCCATGCGGGTTAACCGCTTTGTTCGCGCCGATAACATTCTCCAAAGATTCGCAGGACATCTGATTGCCTTTCAGAGTAACCATGTTACCGAATTTACCCTGCATGAGCAATTCTACTGCAAAAGAACCGTACCGGGTAGAAAGAACTCTGTCATTCGCAGTCGGAGTGCCGCCACGCTGTACATGCCCCAAAATGGTGGCACGGGCTTCCAAGCCAACCATACCTTCCAACTGGCTTGCAACCACGTTACCGATACCGCCCAAGCGAATCGGGTCGGGGCTGTTTTCAACCACCTTGGAAACTACCACATCACCACCAAGCGGCTTAGCGCCTTCCGCTACCATGACAAGCGCGAAATTCTTGCCTCGTGCCTGGTTTTGCTTAATGGTTTCCGCAACCTTGTTAATATCATAAGGAATTTCCGGAATCAAAATTGCGTCACAACCGCCCGCAATACCTGCACCAAGCGCAATCCAACCGGCATATCTGCCCATTGCTTCCACTACGATAATACGGCTATGAGATTCAGCAGTAGTGCGCAAACGGTCAATCGCATCTGTCGCAACGCTGACTGCGGTGTCAAATCCGAAGGTTGTATCCGTAGATGCCAAATCATTGTCAATGGTTTTCGGCACGCCGATAACTTTTACGCCTTTACGGGAGAAATCACGTCCGCTGGTCAAAGTGCCGTCACCACCGATAACGATTAACGCGTCGATACCCGCGTCCTGCAAGTTCTTTACACCGACATCCGAAACATCACCATGTTGTTCTACACCGTTTTCATCCGTGTAAGTATAGTCAAACAGGTTGTCCTTGTTTGAACTGTACAGCATCGTACCGCCTTTGGAAATGATACCTGTTACATTGTCAAGTGTCAGCGGCACAAACTGATCACCGCCCAAATATAAGCCGCGATAACCGTGTTTGATACCCACTACCTCTAAACCATACTTCAAAATTGCCGTTTTTGTTACGGCGCGGATAACTGCATTCAATCCGGGGCAATCGCCGCCGCCTGTCATAACACCGATACGTTTAATTTCACTCATTGTATAACCCTCCATATATAATGTAATCATTGCCCATAGGCACTAATTGTCAAATTTTTAACAAAAACTGTATTCTATTATAACTGAATATTTGTTTTTTTTCAAGAGATATTATGAAATTTGTGCAAAATGACCGAAAAAAAGTATAATTTTTATCAACTAAAGAAAAAAATAGGGCGTTTTTACTCATGAAAACAGAAAAAAATTTGGAAAGATAGTCAAAAATACAGTTGATAATTATTTTTAGTTGTAGTATAATGATATTTGAGAAATTTTGGTCGTTTTAGAAAAACGATGAACCGATTTTATACAGGAGGAGATAAAAATGGACAAAGAGCAAGTAATCACACGAATTTGTGACGCCGGCATCGTTGCGGTAGTACGGGCGGAAAGCGCGGAGCAGGCAAAGAAAATCACGGACGCTTGTATCGCGGGCGGCGTTCCCGCAATTGAAATGACCTTTACCGTTCCGAACGCAGACGAGGTTATCCGTGAATTGGCAAAAATGTACACAGAGGATCAAATCATTCTCGGCGCGGGTACGGTACTGGACAGCGAAACCGCACGCGCAGCGATTTTGGCGGGCGCGCAGTACATTGTCAGCCCCTGCTTTGACCTTGCAACGGCAAAACTTTGTAACCGTTACAGAGTTCCGTATATGCCGGGCTGCATGACAGTAACCGAAGTGGTAACCGCAATGGAAGCCGGAGCAGACATCATTAAGTTGTTCCCGGGTGAACTGTTTGGACCTAAAGCAATCAAAGCAATTCATGGTCCGATTCCTCAGGCAAAAATTATGCCTACGGGCGGTGTTTCCGCTGACAACGTACACGAATGGATTGCGGCAGGCGCGGTTGCGGTCGGCGCGGGTGGTGCATTGACTGCCGGCGCAAAAACAGGTGATTATGCTGCAATTACTGAGGCAGGCAAAAAGTTTGTAGAAAATATTAAAAAAGCGAGAGCGTAAGTTTTCAAAAGAAAAGGAGAGAGTACCATGGCAAAAGTTGTTACAATGGGCGAGATAATGCTCAGATTATCCACACCCGGAAATCAAAAGTATATTCAGGCAACACAGTTTGATATCAATTACGGCGGCGGCGAGGCTAATGTGGCGGTATCGCTCGCAAATTACGGACATGACGCGGAATTTGTTACAAAAGTTCCTGAAAATCCGATTGGCGCGTGCGCAGTCGCGGCGCTTAGAAAATACGGCGTTGAAACAAAGCATATTGCGAAAGGCGGAGACAGATTAGGTATTTATTTCTTGGAAACAGGCGCGTCTATGCGTCCATCCAACGTGACATACGACAGAGCAAATTCCTCTATCGCAACAGCAACGGCGGCTGATTTCAATTTTGACGAAATCTTTGACGGCGCAGATTGGTTCCACTTTACAGGTATCACCCCCGCCGTTTCGGACGCGGCAGCAGAGTTGACCGAGCTTGCTTGTAAGGCGGCTAAGGCACACGGTGTAACAGTTTCCTGCGACCTCAACTTCAGAAAAAAATTATGGTCAAGTGAAAAGGCTCAGAAAGTAATGTCCAACCTGATGCAATATGTTGATGTTTGTATCGGCAACGAAGAGGACGCCGACAAGGTGCTCGGATTCAAACCGGAAAACACCGACGTTACCAGCGGCGAATTGAACCTCGCCGGTTACGAAAGCATCTTTAAACAGATGGTGAAGAAGTTTGACTTTAAATATGTAATTTCTTCGCTCAGAGTTTCTAAGTCCGCCTCGGATAACGGTTGGTCAGCTTGTATTTATTCCAAGGAAGATGATGAGTTCTATCATTCCAAGGAATACAGAGTGCATCCCATTGTTGACCGTGTTGGCGGCGGCGACAGCTTTGCCGGCGGCACTATCTGCGGCTTTGTTGACGGTAAGAATTTCAAAGACGCGCTGGAATTCGGTGTTGCGGCGTCTGCGCTCAAGCACACCATTCCCGGTGATTTCAACCTTGTAACAAGAGAAGAGGTTGAAACTCTTGCCGGCGGCGACGGTTCGGGTCGTGTACAAAGATAAAAGAATCTTCAAAAAACTGTACAAAACAGTAATCATAAAACATTTAGCAAAAACGGCATAGCTCAAACTATGCCGTTTTAGATTGTCGAAAAACTTGTACTATTCTATTGTCTGTGTTCGTTATAATTTATTATTATATCCCCACTCGCAAAGCGCATCAAGAATAGGTATCAGTGTCTTGCCCCGCGCGGTAAGACTATATTCTACTTTTGGCGGTATCTGCGGATATTCTTCTCTATGCACCAGTTTGTCAGCTTCAAGTTCTTTTAACGTTGAACTAAGTGTTTTATAAGAGATTTCACCAATATATTTTTTCATCTCATTAAATCGCACAACCTCAAATTCCATAAGTGTATACAGAATAGTCATTTTATACTTTCCTTGAATGAGCGACATCGTGTAGTTAAACCCTGTGTCCTCAAGTTTTGAATTTGCTATGCATTCCCAGCTCATTTTTACGCTCTCCTTTAGGTAAGTATTGCACCTAAAGGTGCGTACTTGTTTTTAATATAATTTATGCTATAATTATAATATGAGCAATATAAAAAGTCAATATATAAAATTCGAAAGGAGTTATATCATGAGCAGTAAAAAAATTGTTATATTAAACGGAAGCCCACGAAAAAATGGCAATACTTCTGCTTTGATTGAAAAATTTACAACCGGCGCGGAAGAAAACGGAAATACCGTTACAGAATTTTTCTTAAACGATATGAATATAAACGGCTGCCGGGGCTGTTTTGGAGGCGGTAAAAATCCCGACAGTCCTTGTGTACAGAAAGACGATATGGATAAAATATATCCGTTATACAAAGAGGCGGATATTATAGTTTTAGCATCACCATTATATTATTGGTCAATCAGCGGACAGCTAAAATGCGCTTTTGACCGCCTGTTTGCAGTTGCCGAGTGTGACCCCAATTATCACAATCCGAAAAAAGACAGTATCCTGCTTATGGCTGCGGAAGGCTACGGATTTGAAGAAAGTGAATATTGGTACGATCGTTTAGAAAAACATTTGGGCTGGAAAAGTATTGGGAAAGTGCTCTGCGGCGGCGTGATGGATATTGGGGATATCGAGGGAAAAAAAGAATTAAAAGATGCCTACGAACTTGGGAAATCAATTAAATAATTTATTTATAAAGGGGTTTCATTATGAAAAAAATCAGCTTACCAAATGCGTCAATAATGACCTCACCTAATCCGGTTAGTATTGTATGCACACAGAAACCTGATGGCGACACTAATCTTGCCACTGTATCTTGGTGGACATATCTTTCATATAATCCAAATATGATTGCCTATGCCATGGCAAAAACGTCTTACAGCGGCGAACTGGTTAGAAATAATAAAAAGGTTATTCTTACCGTTCCCGGCACAGCGATTGCGGAAACTGTCATGGGTTGCGGCACGTCCACCGGTCGAGACACCGATAAAATTACTAAACTCGGAATTGAGATGCAAGAAATTCCGGATTGTGGAATTAAAATTCCTCTTCATAGCAGAGTGGCAATTCAATGCAATTTAAAAGAATTTGTCGAAACCGGAGACCACTATCTTTACATCTGCAATGTAGAGCAAGTTTATGGCGATGAACAGGAAGAAGCCGTTTTTGCATGGAACGGTTATTCTCAAATCTGTCCCGCAAAATTAAATACACACGGAGAATAATAAGATATAACAAATTTGGTTCAAAGTCGCCAATATCGATAAATCGAAAAATAGTCTATCATTTTTAATGACAGACTATTTTTTAATCCAATTAACAGACATCTATAAGCAATTTGCCTACCTTCTTATCGATGCTGCACTAATGCATATTCTCTTTCGCTATTCCCCCGCAATCTTTTCCCGCAGGCGCAGTAGAATTTTCTTTTCCAAACGGGAAACCTGAACTTGTGAAATACCCAGCATTTCAGCGATTTGCGCTTGTGTATTCTGTTTAAAATACCGCAGAAGAATTATTTTTTTCTCCCTCTCTCCAAAACTTTCGATTGCGTTTTTTAAAACTACTTTGTTTATAATATTTGTTTCGTAATCCTTCGGATTCTCCAATCTGTCAATAAGTGCCTTTCCCTCCTGCGTACCATCGTCCGTCTGACGATACAGCGATTCCGGTTTCGCCCCCGCCTCCAAAGCGGCGGCAAGTTCTTCCGGCGACACTTCCAATCTCTGCGCAATCTCCTGCACGGTCGGTTCTTCTCCCGTTTCCCGAATCAGCAATTCTTTTACCGTCATTGCCTTTACAGATAATTCTTTTAAACTGCGGCTGACCTTAATGATTCCGTCATCGCGGATAAACCGTTTGATTTCTCCGATAATCATAGGCACTGCATAGGTGGAAAATTTAACGTCATAGGAAATGTCAAACTTCTGTATCGCTTTTAGCAGTCCGATACAGCCAATCTGAAACAAGTCCTCCGTCTCATGCCCGCGGTTGCGGAATCGTTTCACACAACTCCATACCAAACCTATATTATTTTCCACCAAATAATCCTGCGCTTGCGTGTCTCCATCTTTCACAAGCTGCAGCAACTGCTTTGTATCATACATTTCATAGAGCGGCTTGTCCTTTTCCATGGCTGCCCTCCTCCTTGCGGAATTCAGCATAAGGGTATATAAACTCCGTATTCTTATGCATATGTAAACGCTCTATTTCCTGCTGATAACTTTGCGCATCGTGACAGTGGTTCCCTCACCCTCCACAGATTCTACCTGTAAATCATCCATAAAAGTCTCCATAACGGTAAACCCCATACCGCTGCGCTCATCATCGGGCAAACCGGTATAAAGCGGCTGCCGCGCCTGCTCTACATCACGAATACCGCACCCGTCATCTTTCACCTGAATTTCCAGTTCCTGCTCCACGATACGGCAGCGAACGGAAACCACCCCTTTCCGTTCGCTGTAACCATGTATGATAGCATTGGTCACCGCCTCCGAAACAGCAGTCTTGATGTCGGAGAGTTCCTCCACCGTAACATCCAACTGTACCGCAAACGCAGCAACTGCCGCGCGAGCAAATGATTCATTCGCGCTCTTACTGGGAAATTCCAGTTTCATATAATTTTCCATCGTATTTTCCTCCATTCCTGTGTCCTGCTCAACTGCACTCCAACAATTTCTTAATGCCTGAAATTTCAAGTATTTTATCTACCTGAGGCTTCACGCGAATAATCATTGTTTTGCCGCCCCGCGCTTTGATTTGCTTGTACCTGCCGATAATGACCCCAATCCCCGAACTGTCCATAAAGGTCAGTTGATCTAAGTCGAAAATCAGGTTCTTAATATGCTGACGCGTGATTTCACGGTCAATCTCTTCCCGCAGTTCTGCCGCGGTATGATGGTCGATTTCTCCGCCTATCTTTACGACAAGAGTGGTACCGACGTGTTCCATTCTGATATTCATTTGGTTCAAATCCTCTCATTGTAAAATATTAACACTTACATATTCTATATTAAACCATATTTTCCTTTATTTTACACTACGAATCGTATGACAAAATCCTACATAAATTTTACACACAAAAACAGAGCGGAGTTCTTTATTAAGACCTCCGCTCTGTTTTTAGCATACATTTATTCCTTTTCAGATAAAAATCAATCTTTTTTCCTTTGCAGATATTCCTCCAAACAAAGGTCTTTTTCTTTCATCTCTACAGCAGCTTGTTTTCCGACATACCGATAATGCCACGGCTCATAGCCGATTCCGGTTATTTGCCCTTTATCCGTTGGATAGCGCAAGACAAATCCGTATTTTGCACAATTTTCCATCAACCATTTCTGTTCAGGTGTATTCTCTTGAGAACTATCAAGCAATTGATGACTTTGCGCAACAATATCAACAGCAAGCCCTGTTTGATGCTCACTTGTTCCGGGCGGCGCGACCCAACGCGCGGCTTCCGTCTTTGCCTCAGCCTCTGAATATCCCTCCTGACGGCAGCGCCGCACTTTATCCTGATAAAGTTGTGTTTGCTTTTCCTCCGTCCGATAGGAGGAGCAAATGAGCGGCGAAAGCCCCTGCGCGCGGGCGTCATCCATCATTCGCTGCAATTCAGGGTAAATTCTGCTGTCCACAGCCTGTCCGTTGCTTAGTTGCGTCAGCGCGGGGGCAACATCGCTATGTAATGGATTGCCCGCATTCACCAATATCAAATTCCATTCCCGCGCCGGCTTGTCCGATTCAATCGTTGAGACCGGCTCAACGGCGGCGGTCAGTGTCCGCGCGGACATTCTGCCCGCAAAAAACAGAGCAATACAAACAATCAGTATCAACAACCGCCGCAGAGCAAGCGTCATGGAATGTTTCTTCTTTCTTCTCTGCCGAACAGATGTTATATTTTGCATAATCAACTCTCCTTTTGATACACTCAGCTTGTCCTTATTGTAACAGTTGATTGTATCAAATCGGAGTACTATTGCCATCAAAGTTGTATCATTTTGAATACTGTTTTGCCACACTATCCGTCGACTCCGCCAAGAACGCAATTTGATAGGAATTTTCATCTCGGATAAAATGGAAAAGTATCGGGTTGACGTTTCCGGCATCTTCCTCCCTTTTCTCATAGAGCGCAATTCCCTCATCACTCACTGCTGCATCTACCGCAATACGGTATGTGCCCGACCCCTTATCCTTTGGATATTCGTTTTTCAATCCCAGATACTCCCCCCACTGTTCCATCGCCTCGGAAAAAGGCGGCGCATCCAATCTTTCCTCCGCCCAGCAATAAAACTGATATATCTTTCCCGTCTCATCGTCCAGCGTTAAATTAAAGTGCATATTCTCTCCGCTCAAATTGACCTCCCATAACAGCACATAATTTTCCGGATTTTGCGCATCAATATAGGTCAAAACCTGATGGTGATATGAGTAAAACTCTTTTTCGGAATCCCACGAAGGCAAAATTCCTAACTTCTGCAAATTCGATAATTCTCGCTTGCAGACCGCCGTGATAGAATCAGCGGTCAGCGCTGTATTCTCCGCATTTTTTTGCGAACTGACCGACACCGTCCCGTCCTGCACTTCAAACCGGCTAATCATCTGTAATTTCTCAACAACACTCAAGTCATTCTGTTTGATTTGCGGCAAAGAATCAATACTCGCCGTTGTTACCATTCCCAAACTTCTTTTATCTTTCCATTGTGAAAACATGTCCGGTAGCAAAGCGCAGCCTGCTATAACAAACAACAGTAACAAGACAGTGAATAGCATTTTTATATTCCTCATCCCATTTCTCCCCCTTTCAACGTGATAATAGCCGTAGTTCCAACGCCCTCCTTACTTTCAAAAGAAAGCGTCCCGCCATGCATCGCAATAATTTCCGCACAAAGAGAAAGACCGAGTCCGGCGCCGCCCTGCGCCCGCGCCCGCGACTTATCTACCATATAAAACGCCTCTGTTATCCGCGCAAGTTCGTGCTGCGGAATACCTCTCCCATTATCTTGAATACGAATTTGATATTGCCCTTCGCGCTTTTCTCCAATAACATTGATGATTCCACCATTCTTCACTGCTTTTCTGGCATTATCCAGCAAGTTGATACAAACCGTTTGAATGAAATCAGGCTCTATCAATATGAGGTTGTCCTCTATCAAAAAGGAACACACGATATTCTTTTTCCGCAAGACAGGGCGTATTATCGCCTCCACCGAGTCAAACAGCGCCTTGGCGGGAAACGGGCGCAGTTGAAAATTTTGTTTTTTTAATACAATCAATTCCATCAATTTAAGCGAAAGAGATTCCAACCGTTTTCCCTCTGAAAAAATGTAGCTTACTGACTCAAATTTTTGTTCCTCACTCATACGCTTGGAACGCAGCATATCCGCATAGCCGATAATGGAAGTAAGCGGAGTTTTCAACTCATGCGCAAAACTTGCGACAAAATCCTCTTGTCTCCGCGCCGCGTCTTTTAACTGATTAACCGTCTGCTCCAATTTTTCTGTCATACTGTTAAAGTCCTTTGCAAGCAAAGCCACCTCGTCCGTACCGGAGATTGCTACCCGACTATGCAAATCTCCGTCTGCAATACGTTTTGTGGCGACGGACAACATCTTCAAAGGATGCGTTAGCCATAACGCAAGGCTAAATGTCAGAAATGAAATAATCAGCGCAAGCAGCAGCAATATTCTGCGAAATACTGCAAACTGCTCCTCTTTAGCTGTATATAATGAAGTAATATCCCGAAAGGATTCCAAATAAAAAGTCTGTCCGTTTTCACTCATCGGACTGCTCACAGCAAGATAGTAACTTCCGTTTTCCATAACAATCGTATACCCCCGTACCGAGGGAGATAGTTTACTCGACAGTTCTGTTTGCATAAAACTCCCGCTATTGGAAAACAACGGCACATGTGTACTGTTGCTGATTTGAAACGGCAGCGCACCGTTTGCCGTCGTTATTTGAAGAGAAGCGGCAAGTTTTTTTACAGTGCTGTCAGACAATGTTCCATTATGCGGCAAAGTTGCAACCGCATGACCGAACGAAGAATACAGCACCGCATTTTCCTGATAGGCAGCAGTCACTTCGCGTTCCAGAGATGCGGCAAACAGAGAGCTTATCAAAACATATCCACCAACGCTGAACGTAACAAGCGTTACAATCACCGTACTGATAAATACTTTCCAAGAAAATTTCATCAGTGACCTCCTCCCCTATATCTCCAAGCGGTAACCCACTTTATATACCGCTTTAATCTTGTCCTCCCAACCAATTTTCTTTCGCAGTCGCTGTACGTGCAAATCCACCGTACGGCTGTCGCCCATATACTCCTCGCCCCACACTTTTTCATAAATTCTATCGCGGAACAGCGCAATATCTTTATTTTGTAAAAATAACAAAAGCAAATCATACTCCTTGGGAGTAAGGTTGATGCTTTTCTCATTTTTCCGAACAATACGCGACAGCGTGTCAATTCTCAAATCTTCTGCCTTGATAATACGGTCATTTTTTTGAAATCGACGCAGTACCGTCTCAACACGTGCAAGCAATTCTATAATTTCAAACGGTTTCGTAATATAGTCCTGCGCTCCTAATCGCAACCCCTTTACCTTATCCATGACATTCGCCTTTGCGGTCAAAAAAATGGCGGGAATATTGAGTGTATTAATATAGGAAATCAATTCATAACCATCTATTTCAGGCAGCATGACATCAAGCAGAACCAAGTCAAACGGTTCACGCTCCAATACATTCGCCGCCGTTAACCCGTCATACGCGCAAACACACTGATATCCCGCATCGGACAGATTGATTTTTATGAGGTTGGCAATCGGCTGTTCGTCTTCCACAATCAAAATTTTTGTCATATGTTTTCACCGCCTTTTTATGACATAAAATTATCACAAAAATGTATCAAATTTGTATCATGCAGTATTAGAATAACATATTTTAATAAGTTTCGCCATAGAAAAATAAAAAAGTAAACCGGAAAAAGCAAGTAAACTAAAAATCAGAACTTTTTTTAAAATAAGACTTGACACATTCAAAAAACCGTTGTATAATATATTAGTCGCTGAAAGCGGCAAAGTATGTGGATTAAGCGATATGCTCCACCTCGGTTTTCCTCGCCGTGTAAAAATTAGAGGAACAAAAATTTCATGTGCGGGTGTGGCGGAATTGGCAGACGCGTAAGATTCTGGTTACGTCACCTCTGTGATAGATTGGTTAAACCGGATTTATTCCGTTTTAATATATGTGGGTTAAGTATTTTACTCCACCTCGGTTTCCTCACCGTGTAAAAATCAGAGGAACAAAAATTCATGTGCGGGTGTGGCGGAATTGGCAGACGCGTAAGATTCTGGTTACGTCACCTCTGTGATAGATTGGTTAAACCGGATTTATTCCGTTTTAATATATGTGGATTAAGCGATTTGCTCCACCTCGGTTTCCTCACCGTGTAAAAATCAGAGGAACAAAAATTCATGTGCGGGTGTGGCGGAATTGGCAGACGCGTAAGATTCTGGTTACGTCACCTCTGTGATAAATTGGTTAAACCGGATTTATTCCGTTTTAATATATGTGGGTTAAGTATTTTACTCCGCCTCGGTTTTCCTCACCGTGTAAAAATTAGAGGAACAAAAATTTATGTGCGGGTGTGGCGGAATTGGCAGACGCGTAAGATTCAGGTTCTTATGGTCGCAAGGCTGTGCAGGTTCAAGTCCTGTCACCCGCACCACTACGTCGGAGCGTACTTTGTATCGTTCGCGGCGATTTTTTAATAAAAATCGCCGACTTACTCACGCCGTCGCTCCTCCTTTTCCCAAAAAGTTTCGGCATTGCCTGCACTTTTCGGGAGCCCTATAAAAACACTTGCTTGAAGCTATTGCTTTACGCAAGATTTTTAAATTCACCAGCATGGAAGTTTAGCTCAGCTGGGAGAGCATCTGCCTTACAAGCAGAGGGTCACAGGTTCGAGCCCTGTAACTTCCACCATTTGGAGGCATAGCTCAGCTGGTTAGAGCGTTCGCTTCACATGCGAAAGGCCGCGGGTTCGAGTCCCTCTGTCTCCACCATCTACTCGGAACAAGCAATGCTTGTTCCATTTTTTACATTGAGGTGATTGATATGCCTAAACTTTACACCGTTGAAGAACTATCCTCCATCATCAGCCCTATTGCAAAAGAATTTGGCGTGAAAAAGGTTGCTCTTTTCGGTTCTTATTCCACTGGCACTCAAAATCCTGAAAGTGATATTGACCTTTTAATTGATAAAGGGAACATCAAAGGTCTGTTTATGTTTAATGGCTTTGTCAATACGCTTTCCGATACTCTCGGCAAAAATGTTGACGTTATGACATATTCCTCTCTCCATAACTCTTTAATCAAAAACACTGTCAATAGTGAGGTGGTTTTATATGAACAACAGGGATAATATTATTCTTCAGAAAATTATCCAATATGCTGACGAAATTCAGGCAACTATTGACAGATACAATCTTGACCATGCCAAGTTTTCATCTGATTTTATAGTAAAAAATGCTATTTCAATGTGCATTCTTCAAATTGGTGAACTGGTCGGCAAGCTCTCTAATGAATTTAAAGCGGCGTACAATCAAATGCCATGGCGTGAAATAAAAGCAATGCGCAACATTGCCGCTCATAACTATGGCGAAATTGATATTGATATTTTATGGGAAACCGCTATAAGTGACATTCCTGAACTTAAAGAATACTGTAAACATCTGTTAGAGGTATCAAACTGATACCTCTATTATATTCATAGCTTATCCATATAAATTTACATAGAAAGGTTGGTTTGTTATGAAAGTTTTAATGCTTAACGGCAGTCCGCGCAAAAACGGCAATACAAGCATTGCTTTGCACGAGATGGAACAGATTTTTCTTGCGGAAGGAATCGAAACTGAAATCGTTCAAATAGGCAATAAGGATATTCGTGGTTGTATCGCCTGCAATTCCTGCGCTAAAAACGGCAAATGTGTCTTTAATGACATTGTCAACGACCTTGCTCCGAAGTTCGAGGAAGCCGATGGCTTAGTAGTTGCAAGTCCGGTATACTATGCCTCCGCAAACGCCACTCTGATTGCCGCTTTAGACCGTTTGTTTTACAGCACACCTTTCGACAAAACGATGAAGGTCGGCGCAAGCGTTGTGGTTGCTCGCCGCGGTGGTTTATCCGCCACCTTTGACGAACTCAATAAATATTTTACCATCTGCGGTATGCCTGTCGCCTCCAGCCAGTACTGGAACAGCGTTCATGGCAGAGAACCCGGTCAGGCGGCACAAGATGCGGAAGGCTTGCAAACTATGCGCACACTTGCCCGCAATATGACTTTCCTTATGAAAAGCATTGCTTTGGGCAAAGAACAATTTGGTTTACCGAAACAATGAACCTCCTATTCGCACTCATTTCATCAGATAATAGAAAGGCATCCATGCGGATGCCTTTTTCTATGCTCTTAACCTTTCACGTTCCTCGTAATGCTCAAGTACCATGTTTCCATCTTTGTCAAACATCTTGCCATACTCATCGAACGGCGCTTTCATTACGAATACCATACTGACTTCCTTTCCCGCATCCAACACTATAATCTCATCTATTAAAAGCCGCAGATTGGCGTTGCTGACCGCTCCTTCCTCTAAAATTTTGTTCAGCAATTCCATACTGCTTTTCAGCTCTCTTTTTCGCTTTTTTATGGTTTCATCAATATTTTGTAATTGACTTATTTTTTCTCGATTTATGCGAATCTCTTCTTTTCTCTTTTCTAACATTTTGTCATAGATTTTTCGATTTTCCTTGTCATTGATGCGTTCCATCAAGATTTTTTCTGTCTCATTTTCCAAGTTAGCGATTGTAATTCTTAATTCAGATATTTGCTTTTCCACATTACACTTGTTTTTCAGCCATTTTTTGACGTCGCTCTCTATACTCTGCCAGTTGGTTTCCGCTTCCGCTTTTAATCTCAATAACTCCCCATAGACTAACTTGTCCAGTTCTTCCTCCCGAATCCTGTGCGGAGTGCAATAACCTTTGTATCTGTGATAACCATTGCAAACATACTCTATCCGTTCGGGATTGTCACGCCACTTCCGTCGTTTCGCTACAAAGGTACATCCACAATCTCCACATTTCAATAATCCGGTGTACCGATGAAACGGCTTACCGGTGCTTGCCCTGACCTTTTTCTCTGTTTTCGTTTCAATTAAGGTTTGCACCTTATCCCATACTTCCTTTGAAATAATTGCCGGCGCAAAATTCTCATGCCTGAATTGTTTTTCTTTCGGAACCTTTCGGCGGATTTTGTTCGCCTTGTCACTTTCCTCCACATGGCATATTAAAGTGCCGGTGTAGAACTCATTTTGTAAAATTCTTTTTACCGCTGTTGGGTCCCACAGATATTTGAAAGTTAGTGCAGGCTTGTTATATCCCTGATTTTTATTATTGTACAGCTTTTGGTAATACGATGGGGCTTTCATGTTCTGTTTGTTCAGCATTTCAGCTATATTTTTAAAACCATAGCCCTCTAAGATACCATTCATAGATTTGCTTAATAATTTTAGCAGGTTCTGCTTTGATTACGATTTTTCCGGTGTTCTTATCCTTGTAATACCCCATCGGCGGCATATTGCACACGCCTTTATCCTTTTGTTTCTGGCGGTAACCCGCTGTCACCTTCTTGCTGACATCTCTGGCATACATATGGTTGACAAACTGCGTCATATCCATACGAAACTCATCATCCTCGTTAAAGCTATCCGTATGGTCTGTCACGCATATGACGCGGACGTTTTGTCTCTTCAAATAATCGATAAACAATGCCGTCTGCGTTTTATGCCGTCCCAATCTCGACAAATCCTTGACCAATACCGCGTCCATCTTGTGTTCCGCCGCTGCATCGTATATCTCCTCTATTCCATCTCGATCAAACGTCATTCCAGAGACGTTGTCGTCGAACGATTCACCCACAAATTCATGTCCGTTAGTTTCTATGTAGTCCATCAGAATACTTTTCTGATTCTTCAAGGAATCCATTTCCTTGTCATCGTCCCGCGACAGTCTGTAATATATCCATACCCGCCATTTTTCTGTTGTGTCCATTTTTCTCACCCCTTTTCCCACACACAATACCACAACCTTTTCCACTTATCCAGCGCAATTCTACACAAAAGAATTTTGGGAAATTAGTGCACTTCATCCTCATAGTCGTCAAGCTCATTGCTGATGTAGTCATGGGCGATGGCTCTCAAAAATGTGTTAAAATCCTCATCCGTTCCGGTATACATGAAAATGACTTCACGAATTTTGGGGTATTCCACTTTCTTTGGCAAATTTTCACCTTCCTTTCTTTCCAATAATTTTTACACTTGCCTCCGGTTACAGTTCCTGAGCCCCGACCCTGTTCGACCAACACCCCGTATTTGCAGAAAACTTAAATCGCTCGACCGACTGTTTCGGTATCTTCGCGCTCGGTTCTCTGTATCCCTCACCGTGCAAACTATTCACTTGTCTAACAACATTCCCTGATTGACTTACTGTATTTCGCTGTTGAATAATCAATTGTCAAACATCAATCTAACCTCTGCATGGGTGTTAAGGAATATCATTCTCGCCTTCACTTGAATGTGAAAAAATATTCCTTCACCTAATGCAAATTTTAGGGGTGTTCTATACCCCTTTTGAAAAAATTTTATTGAATATTTATTCTTTTTAACAAAAATGTAATATTTGGAGGAATTCAACATGAATATTGGAGTACCTTTTATATGTGACAGCATTAAGCTCTCTTCGATAAAAAGGTAGTTATACTAATAGCATTTAATACTGCGAGCGTGCTTGCTAAGACGGCAAGGCCTGCCGCGAGGTTGGCGCACACAAAAAGGAGGCTTCCAAAGAAGGGAAACCTCCGTATATCTTAGAATACAACAAAGTTTACAACCGTCTCAAACAGCGCAAGCGCAACGGCAAAATTTCCACCAACGAGTGGAACGCTCTCGTCGCCCATGCACAGGATATTCGCGCCCAAGCGGCACAGGGAAAACTCTCTGATGATGAGATGCTCCGCCTGTTTCGGGGGATGTGAAATGTACTCTTTTAATTTTTATGAGTTCTCCATATCACCACAGGGCATCTTAGTCTTTCCAATATATAACATTGCCATTTTGCCTGCAGTCAAAAAAACCGCAAGACACCGCTTTGCGGTCACCCTACAGTCATTGATAAAATTATATATTGACAAATGACACATCGCATAACATAAGCCTTTCTGCAATTGCACGCAAAAAAGCGTCACGGTCGAAACTGTGACGCTTTTATTCAGCTTGTGTTGGTCCTTACCTTTTATCTATATTTATACCGACACCCCATAACTACAACGTAGTCCATTTCCATCCGCAAAAAGAAAGGCTGACATCACAGCTGCCGACATTGATAATGTACAGCTGATTCTATTTACAGACTGTTCCATTATAACCGCGGTTCGGTATTCATTGAACCACCGTCTTTCTCGGATAAATTTTTATACACAATCAAATGTCATTACATCATTTCTTCTATCTCATGACGCTTATCTCTTCAACACATATAAGCGGTGGGAAAGAAACTTTAATGCTCCCTTTCGCATTGTGTGCTGTAAAGTCGAAATACGCCGTCTCTTTACCGCCATCTGTACCATTAACGGTCACACCGCCATTGATTGCACCATCAATCACTACCGATATTGTCAACTGAGATATTTCGGGTGCATTTGCAATATAATCAATGCATAGCAGGTGTCTGCCTGTATCGCCGTAATCAATACTGATCAGTTCATCCGTTTTCGGTTTGGAATACTCGCACACAGTTTCAAGTTCATCCATTCTATATCTCAGCGACGCATCAAACTTACCGCCGCTTTCAATAAAGCGTTCAAAGGTATGCGTATTCATAATGTAGTTTAAAATATTAGTTGCATTTCTTTGCAACTGCCCTCTTGTGAGCGTTTCTTTTTCAAGGCTTTCCGCAATATTGCTGTTAAAGGCGAGCGCGTCACTTGACAGCATAAACACGTCATTCTGTGCAATTACCATATCACGCAGATTTAGCGTTTCCGTTTCTTCCTTACTCAGCTTCGGCCACCAATCTGTCATAACCATTCCCGCATATCCCCATTCCTCACGAAGAACAACCGTGTTTAATTCATAATTAACTGCTGTCCAACGCTCGTTTACGGGATTGTACGAAGTCATAATTGATTTTGCATTGCCTTCTTTGACGCACAACTCAAACGGTTTTAGATAAATTTCCCGCAATGCTCTTTCGGAAACGGCAGAAACGACATCTCGTCTGTAAAACTCCTGTGAATTTGCGGCAAAATGCTTAATGGTAGCGCTATTGCCATGTACATTCATCCCCCTCACCAATGCCGCGCCGATTTTTCCTGTCAGATATGGGTCCTCCGATAAATATTCAAAATTTCTGCCGTTAAGCGGAGAACGATGAATATTGATTCCCGGACCTAATAGAGAATCAATGTGATGAGAGCTAAGCTCAACACTTGCATACTCATACAATTTTTCTGCTGCTTCCACATCCCATGTGCACGCAATAAGCGTGCCGTTTGGCATACTTGTGGCCATATCTCCGTTATCCATACGGACGCCCGATGGTCCGTCCGCAAGACATATTACCGGCACTCCGAATTTCGCAAGTTCCTGTGTTACGCCGCCGAATACGCCTGTATTGCCAGGACGAGCTTTCGGAGAGGACATTCCCTCGCCGGTAACAAGACAGCGCAAATCCGTATCGGTTAACTGTGCGATAAATTCCTTCATCGCCTTTTTACCGTTTTTGACATCAATAAGCTTTATCCCTTTATCGCCTGAATATTCAATATTTTCAGGCAAAGAATCAGCTATTCTCCTGTCATAATCAATCGTTCTTGTTGATACATGCCTGTATAAAGGCTTAAAATCCTCCGACGGATACAGTACATCAAAATCACGCTCGGGAGCAAGAGCCTCGGTTAGCTGTTTTGTAACTGTTAGCTCATCAATCGTAAAACTGTACACCTTCTCTGCGTCTCTTACGTTTTTGCCGACATATAGGTTATATTCGCCAGATTCCAGCACATAACAGGATTTATGCCCCGTTATTCCACTGTCGTCATACGAAGCATAATCGGCAATATCCATCTCGAGCAGCAGCTCAGCGCTTTCGTCCGGCACAATCACTTTTGTTTTTGCAAAGGCGCACAGTGAACGTTTCGCTTTACCGAGTTTTCCCTGCGGCGCTTCAACATACGCCTGAACAACCTCTCTGCCGCTCATTTTTCCTTTATTGACAACAATGACTGTAACAGATATTTTATCCCCGTTCCGTTTTACTTTGGAAACAGTTATATCAAAATCAGTAAAAGAAAGTCCGTAACCAAACGGATAAAGAACCTTTTCAGGTGCGAAGGTTTCAAAATATCGGTATCCTACATAAATATCCTCTTGGTACAAATTACATTCTTTATTACCGAAATTTTTACTGCTCGGATAGTCGGATATATCTGCGGCTACGGTGTCCGAAAGTCTGCCGCTCGGATTGACATTGCCTGAAAGCACATCGGCAACAGCATTTCCGCCCTCCTGTCCGCCCTGCCAGATATACATAACTGACTTAATATTATACTTTTCTACCCAATTCATATCTATAATATTTCCTACATTAAGAAGCACAGCAGTATTTTCAAAATATTTTGAAACCACACTAAGCAGAGCTTCCTCTTCCTCCGTCAAATACCAGCTTCCTTTTTCGGGTGCATTGTCTCTATCCTCGCCCGCAGTTCTGCCAATAACAATTACAGCCACGTCTGATTTTGCACGCGCCGCCTTTACAATACCTTCATCAGGCACAAATTCTTTCTGGAACCATGGTTCGGTTGCCCAACCGTGCCCCTCGTCAAACGGATTTTCCGCAATCCATTTCTTGTAAATATCCACAAGCTCGGTATTTACATTTATCTTGGGATTTTTTGACACACCATCTATAATATTTACCACATACTCGGTATGCACTAATCCGCCCGAACCCGTGCCGCTTTTTATGTAATCAATCTGCGTCCTACCGAAGAACGAAACTGTGCTTTTAGACTGTATCGGCAAAATATTATTATCGTTTTTCAGCAGCACACAGCCGTCTGCCGCAAGTTTTCTTGCATGTACGGCAAGCGGTGCATACGGTTTTTCCTCAAGCTTTTTTACATCTGTCATTGCTGTTTCACTCCTTATATTATTCTATATCCATACAGCATATTTTGCTTAATGCCGTCTGTCAAAATTCCCCTTTTACTTTCAAAGGTTCCATTGTTTTAAAATCTTTCCAAACGAACGCTTTGATTTTGCGCTCATTAACATCATTGCCAAACGTTACCGACGCGGACAGCTCCTGTGCCGCATTCGGCGCAATGGTAACATCCTGTATAACCGCACAGTCAATCAGAATATCGCCGTCATAAGCCGCTACAATATAGCACGGCGTCAAAATAGTATCAGATGACGGGTTGATTACGTCAAGTTTTACAGTCATTTCTCCTTCTTCAGGAACTGTAATTTCCGTATTGCCGCTATATAACCTATAATCACCTGTACTGCAAATCGGTTCTGCCTTTGCAGACATAACATTCTTGTCATTTATTGATGCCGTTTTAATTGTTCCGCTTACATTTTCCAGATTTACAGAAGTTACATTCGGTTCAAGTACCGCGCGTACAACGTCCGTTGTTCCAATAGTCTCATACAGATATATCTTTTTACTGTCAGCAGGAGCTGTCAAAGTTATATTCATTCCGCCATCCTTTGTTGGCGCAGTGGTTATCTGTGGAACTGTCGCGGATGTAAACTGTTCAAATCCGCCCATATCAAAATCGCCGATTTTAAAGAAAGATTTTGTATCTCCCTCTTTTTGCAGAACCAAATCGTCCAGCCATAAATCTTCCGCCTGACACCTTGCAAACAGAAGAGATACCAAATCATTGGTACCATCTGCATTCACAGTGAATGGAATCGAGAAATATTTCCATTCTTCTGTTGTGCCGTTTGCAATCTGTGAAGTATGCAGACCGTCTATTTGCTTATCGTTAGCAAACCGAATAAAACCTTTATTCTCTGTGGATATATAATTGTTTGCCTTGTAATAACCGCTCAAAACATATTTTTCGCCATTCTTCGGACGCATATTGGCAGCGGAATTTAAAAACCTAACCTCGTTATTCGATTCCGGATAACCGGTAGAAATATGCAGTGACGCCTTGCCGCTGTGTTTTACCTCCGTGTCAATGTATGCGCCTGACATCTTTACGTCCTTAGTAGACCATGTAGGAGTTGCCAATCCCCACGCCCCGCTTTGAACTGCGTCGCCAATCGGAAAACCAAACTCATTTTTCTCAAAGTCATGCCGTTGCAATTTCTCGGGTTTTCCTGAAAGCAATAAGGAAGTGGTGGGATGCCCGTCAGCAAATGTAAATTCTATCTTATAGGTATATAACTTGCCATATTCTAAATCCCACTTTGAGAAATTCACAGCTTTTTTAGCCACACAATCACCGGAAAAATCTTTCTCATCCTGCGTCCATGATGTACCGTCCTCATTTAAACGATACGCTTTTATGGTTTTTGGCGCCACAGCAGGATTTGTCCAGGTAAATCCCAGTTTTGCCTCATTATTATCGCGTTGATTATCCACCGTCGGACTTGTGGGATAATAATCGCATAGCGCCGGCAAGGTCCATTCGCTGAA